>ERZ1023396.97-NODE-97-length-40285-cov-202.947552_pt1 | contig 40285 bp, 50 predicted proteins | sample MGYA00380504_ERZ1023396 | MGnify/ENA primary metagenome ERZ1023396 (study PRJEB33173, sample SAMEA4830410) | metagenome | study: EMG produced TPA metagenomics assembly of the PRJEB25223 data set...
ATTAGCTGATGCACTAGGACTTAGTGCTGTGTAAAGAGTTCCCTCATGCCGATACCATTCAGCGATAGTGGCATGACGAAAGGTAGCAACTCAATCTAGGTTGGGGTTGTTATGGGTCGCAAGGATTCTCACGCCTACCGCTGGGTTTGGTGGTGGGAGTATGTCAATCAAGCTCTCAATGATTATACCCAAAAAAATAAGGGGTTGCCGTATGATACGAACAACCCCAAACAATAGTACAGTATATAATATGGTCGGGACGGCAGGATTTGAACCTGCGACCCCTTGCACCCCATGCAAGTGCGCTACCAAGCTGCGCCACGCCCCGAAAGAATGGTTTATTTTACCCAATTTTTTTTGATTTGCAAGGGCTAACACAAAAATTATTTTAGCTCAGTTGGCAAGCGATGGCTTTAGCGACATGGCATGCCAGTTGTACTGGAACAGCATTTCCAATCATTTTATAGCCATCATTTAGTGAGTCATACATAAATTCAAAATCATCTGGAAAACCTTGAATTCTGGCACATTCTCTAATGGACAGTCTACGATATAAATCCAAGTCTGTTGAAGAAAATTCAAACACGTTTTTAGTAACTTTGATCATTTTGGGGGCTTGTGGGTGTTGGGGGGCTTGTCTGCCACTGGCTTGAATGGTAAAAGATGGTTCATGCCAACTACGGACACGATTTCGGCTCATATAAATGGGTGAATAACTTCCAACAAAATACTCGTGGTTTAATATGTAGCAATCATCACCATTGGTTTTATTATTTTTTATGGCAGGAATGGCCGTTTCTTTTAAATCAAAAATCACATCGTGTAAGTTTTTCTTTTTTTCATCAGGCACAGGTTTTGGAAATTCAAAATTGGTGATGTTTAAATCATGGCGAAAACCGACATAAAAAACCCTTTTGCGATTTTGTGCCAGACCATAATCATAGGCATCAAGCAATTTGATAAAAACATAATAACCTGCTTGTTCGAACATTTTAAGGATATTTTGAACAGCACTGTCATGCCGTTTAGCAAGCATGCCTGACACATTTTCAGCAACAAAAAACTTTGGCTGTTTGGCTTTTAGGATACGAATATAATCAAAAAATAATTGACCACGCTCGTCATCAATGCCTCGTAATGCCCCTGCTTCACTCCAACTTTGACAGGGAGGGCCACCAATAATGCCATCGCAATCAGGAAAAACATCTGCTGAAAACTGGCGAATGTCTCCTTTTAATAAGCGGTTAGAATGGTTTTTTTCATAGGTTGACCAAATTTTTTTGTCATATTCATTTGCCATCAGTACATCAAATCCTGCTTGGCGAAATCCTAAGTCCATACCGCCAGCTCCAGCAAATAAGCTAATGAGTGTTGGTTTCATGACTTTGCCTCACTAACGGGGATATGAAACTCAATCAGTTTGGCAGATACTAATTGAGCAGGATTGTTTGGGTTTTTAATGTGAATATCAGAAATATTTGCCGTTTCAATGGTGTTAATTTTATCAATCAAATCTTGCCGATTATCTAAACTTTGCCATTTTTTATTGTTGATTATCGTCATAAAATTAAATTGATGGTCATAATTACGCTGATACACATATTCAAATACTCGAAAAGGATTTTCTATGTGCCACATACCACGCACACGTAGGCTCGTTATGCCTAATGGGTCTATGCGTTTAATTTTGCCAAGCTCATTGGTTGGATGAAACTCAACACCTTCAATGGTTTCTACCCCAGATTTGATACGCTGTTTTACTGTTTCATAAACTTCATGGGCGGCAGCGTAGTCAACGCCATATACAAAACATAATGAAGTTAAGCATTCATTGCCCACAACGCCAACCACATATAACATGTCTTTTTCTTGCCAAGCTTCAGCTTCTTTGCAACTGACAGTGAGCATTGGATTATCAGCACGTAAAGTAGATTTGGGATGGCTGGAATTAAGGGCAAGGGCAGCGTTTTTAGATTGAATTTTTTTCACTTCAATCGCATCATCACCTTTTAACATCATATCTGGTGGATTGCTGGTATTGCCAAGATAGGAAAAATGCTCACTAACCTTTTGATTGCGGATATTGTCATTTAAATCAAAGCCATTGATGAATAAATCTTGTACATAACGCTCCAAGGCGTCGCCCACGTTATTGATTCTATTTTTACCGATGTAAATGGTTTTTAAATCGACAATGGGATTGTTAAGCAAATTCACAATGGCATTGATAATATTAGCTGTATTAGCCGTCATTATGCTCATTCCCCCAAAAGCGTCTTCAATATTTCATTGACTTGTTGTGGATTTGCTTTACCACGACTGGCTTTCATCACCTGCCCAACCAAGCCATTAAACGCTTTTTGTTTACCGCCTTTGTATTCATCAACCATGGCTTGATTTTTTGCCAACACATCTTCGATAATTGCTTTAATCTCCCCTGTGTCGGTGGTCTGTTTTAAACCCTTCTTGGCGATGATGGTGTCTACCGCATCGTCATGATTACCCCCTTCACCTGCAAATAAGGCACTAAAGGCTTGTTTTGCCAGTTTGCCTGATAAAGTCTTGTCATTAATGCGTTCAATCAATTTGGCAAGTTGTTCGGCAGAAATTGGTGATTGTTCTATGGTTTTTTCGTCTTTATTTAATGCCCCAAGCAAATCCCCCATTATCCAGTTGGCGCTGATTTTTGCGTGTTGCTTACCCACGATTGCCACCACGTTTTCATAATAATCTGCCAAGGCTCGGCTGGCGGTTAAGATTCGACTGTCGTATTCTGACAGACCCAGCTGAGCGACAAATCGCTCACGGCGGGCGGTGGGCAACTCTGGCATGGCTTCACGGATTTGTGTGATGGTGGCATCATCAATGTGTACAGGCAATAGGTCTGGGTCAGGGAAGTAGCGGTAGTCGTTGGCTTCTTCTTTTTCACGCATGGCCCGAGTGGTGTTGGTGATGGGATCGTATAGGCGAGTGGCTTGTGTGACTTGACCACCGTCTTCAATCAAATCAATTTGGCGTTCTATTTCAGCATTGATTGCCATTTCAATAAAGCGAAATGAATTTAAGTTTTTAAGTTCATTACGAATGCCAAAGGGCTGACCGGGCTTGCGTACCGATACGTTACAATCACAGCGGAATGACCCTTCTGCCATGATGGCATCAGAGATTTGAAGCCAAGTAACCAGCTGATGAATGGCCTTGGCGTAAGCAACCGCTTCTAAGCTTGATCGCATGTCAGGTTCAGAGACGATTTCAATCAGGGGTGTGCCTGCACGATTTAAGTCCACGCCTGTCATCTGTGGCACAGCGTCATGCACTGATTTGCCAGCATCTTCTTCTAGGTGAGCACGAGTGATGCCAATGCGTTTGGTGTATTCGTTTTTTTCCCCTTCATTGACCACGATGTCAATATGACCTTTACCCACGATGGGGTGAGCCATTTGGCTGATTTGGTAGCCTTTGGGCAGGTCTGGATAAAAGTAGTTTTTGCGGTCAAAGGCGTTCATTGTGCCAAGCTTAGCATTGATGCCAATACCGAATATTAAGGCTTTTTCCACCACGTCTTTGTTAAGCACAGGCAACACACCGGGCAAAGCCAAATCAATGATGTTGGCTTGGGTATTGGCTGGCTGACCAAACTCGGTAGAAGCAGGTGAAAAAATCTTGGTCTTGGTGTTTAATTGACAATGGATTTCTAAGCCAATAACGACTTCATAACCATCAACCAAAGGGGCATTGTGTATGGGGGCATTTTGTATGGGAGTGTGTTGGGTCATTCATTTTTCCTAAAGTGTTATCATATGAAATGTGAGCGATTAAACATAAGTCATTAAACATAAGCGATTAAGTCAAACGGTGTTGGCTAATTTTTCTAAAGCGATTTGCATCAATTTTCCTTAATCTGAGTATCTTTCCTTAATCTGAGTATCTTTCCTTAATCTGAGTATCTTTTCTTAATCTGGTCTTAATCTTTTCTTAATTTGGTATCAAAGCAAAATCATGATTGAGAACTTTTAGCCCTTGGCAATCGGTGATAAACCTTGATGAAAATCGGTAACCTGCTGATAAGTATCCGCCACATTTAATAAAATTTGCTCTTGCCAATGATTGGCAATCAACTGCAAACCCACTGGTAAATTCATCTTATCAAAACCAATCGGGTGGCTTAACGCAGGCAATCCTGCCAAATTCACCCCAATGGTGTACACATCACCCATATAAATTTCACTTGGGGTTAAGCTTGCCCCAATTTCATAAGCAGTGGTGGGGGTAGTTGGCGTAGCGATGACATCGCAATGGGCAAAGACATTGGTAAAATCATCACGGATTAAACGGCGAACCTTTTGAGCTTTAACATAATAGGCATCAAAATAACCCGCCGATAACGCATACGTCCCCATCAAAATACGCCGTTGCACTTCTGTTCCAAAGCCTTCAGAGCGTGAGCGGGTATATAAATCATGCAAATCTGCTGGATCATCACAACGATGGCCATAACGCACCCCATCATAACGAGATAAATTAGAAGACGCTTCAGCAGGGGCAAGCAGATAATAGGTGGCAAGGGTAATTTCAGGTTTGGTCAAATGCACATCAACCAAAATCGCCCCAAGTGCTTCATATTGCTGTAACGATTGATGAACCATGGTTTTAACATCATCGTTCAAGCCATCAGCAAAATACTCTTGTGGCACACCGATTTTTAGCCCTGCTAATGGCTTGTCGTCCATGGCTTTTGCGTGATGATTGTGCAAGGTTTCTACCCAATTTGGCACATTTTTATTGACGCTTGTTGAGTCCTTTGGGTCATGCCCTGCCATCACTTGCAACAGATAGGCACAATCTTGGGCAGACTTGGCAAAAACCCCTGCTTGGTCAAAACTTGACGCATAAGCAATCATGCCAAAACGAGAAATCCGCCCATAAGTTGGCTTAATCCCTGTCAAACCACAAAAGCTGGCAGGTTGACGGATTGAACCCCCTGTGTCTGACCCTGTGGCAATCGGAGCAAGCCCTGCTGCCACGACTGCCGCACTGCCACCAGACGACCCCCCTGGAACACGGCTGATGTCCCATGGATTATGCACCGCCCCAAAATACGAGCTTTCGTTATCCGACCCCATGGCAAACTCATCCATGCTGGTTTTACCAAGTGTTACCAATCCTGCATCTAAGCATTTTGCCACAATGGTGGCGTTATAAGGGGCAACATAATTGGCAAGCATTTTTGAGCCACACGTGGTCAAAATACCATCGGTATTAAAAATATCTTTATGAGCTAAGGGAATGCCTGTTAAGGGGTGGGCATTGCCTTGGCTCAGACGTTTGTCAGCTTGTTTGGCTTGTTGTAAGGCAAGCTCTGGTGTTACGGTGATAAAGCCATTAATGTCTTTATCATGTTTGCCAATGCGGTCAAGAAAATGTTGGGTAAGCTCCACACTGCTAAATTGATTGTTTTTTAAGCCATCTGATAGGGCTTTGACAGATAATTGATGTAACTGGGTCATGGTGGCTCTCTTGTCATTTTGTTTAAAAATAAAAATTGTCTAAAAATAAAAATTGATTGTGTTTTGAATGTCTTATTAATTAAATATCTTGTATCTTGTTAAAAATCACTCAATCACTTGTGGCACAAGATACAAACCTTCAGCCGTGGCAGGAGCAACCGTTTGATTTTTTTTACGATTGATGGTCAAGCCTTCTGTATCTACCACATCATCACGCAATGGTTGGGTCATGTCATGCACATTGGTAAGCGGTGTGATGCCATCGGTATCCACATCAGACAAAATGTCCATCATCGCTAAGATTTTACTCAAATCTTTGGCATAACTATCCGCTTGCTCTTTACTGACGGCAAGGCGAGAGAGCTTGGCAACATCAAGGATATCTTTGATGCTAATTTTGCTATTAATGTCATTTGTCATAACCACTCCAATCATAATCAATAAAATATAAATTACCGTCATTATAGTGCATATGGGGAATTTTTTTTAGTGGAGAATGCGTCAGCAGAACAGATAAAACCATCAGTTAGTGATATGCCAATAAAATATCAATAAGAATGCCAATAAGACGAACAGCAAAATTTTTGTAATAAAAATAAACAAAAATCATCACATTGGTAGCAGAACACGCATGTTTGTGATTTTACTTGAGATTAATCGCACTTAGACCAACAAAAAACCAAAAATCCCCATGATTTTTTTGTCGTTAATCGGTATAATCTAACACTATTTAACCTAACTTCTAAGCTTAACCGCTAGGTTAATTAGCCCTTAAGTTAATTAACCTTATAAATGATTTAACATAGGTTACCCCATATTGGTTATCTCATGTAAGTTACCCATGTGGATTATTTGCTCCATATGGATTTTATCGGATTTAGCTTGCTTTTAATCTTAACGTGCCTGTTTGACCATTCGTTACTCAACAGTTGCTGGATAATTGAAACATGAACCTTTTTGGATTTTTATCAACCAACATTGCCATTGACTTAGGCACTGCCAACACATTAATTTTCACCCCTGGTAAAGGGGTGGTGTTAGACGAGCCAACCGTGGTGGCATTGCGTAGCAACCGCACCCAAAACCCAACCGTAGCAGCTGTTGGTCTAGATGCTAAGCAAATGCTGGGTAGAACACCTGACAACATCACCGCCATTCGCCCACTTAAAGACGGTGTGATTGCCGATTTTGAAGTCACACAACAAATGCTTAAGCATTTTATTCATAAAATCAAAGCCAAAAAAATGTTCGCACAGCCCAATGTGGTGGTATGCGTACCATGCAAGTCGACTTTGGTTGAGCGTCGTGCTATTCGTGAAGCAGTCAGCTCAGCTGGGGCAAACAAAGTATTTTTGTTAGAAGAACCGATGGCGGCGGCAATCGGGGCAGGCATGCCTGTGCATGATGCCAGTGGCTCTATGGTGGTGGATATTGGTGGTGGTACAACCGAGATTGCAGTCATATCGCTGTCAGGGTGTGTGTATGCTGATTCCATTCGCATTGGTGGTGATATTTTTGATGAAGCCATCATCAACCATGTGCGACGTAATCATGGTTGTATTATTGGCGAAACCACCGCCGAACGCATCAAAACAGAAGTCGGTACTGCCATCGACCAAGGCGAGCCACTGGAAGTAGAAGTGCGTGGGCGGAGCATGGCAGAAGGTGTGCCTAAAACTTTATCAGTAACTTCATCAGAAGTACAAAAAGCCCTAAGTGACCCATTAAGTGGCATCATCACCGCTGTTAAAGAAGCGCTTGAGCAGACACCGCCTGAGTTGTCATCAGACATTGCTGAGCGAGGCATTGTCTTGACTGGGGGTGGGGCGTTACTGCGTAACCTTGACCATTTGATAGCCAAAGAGACAGGCCTGCCTGTAACCGTTGCTGAAGATCCGTTGACGTGCGTGAGCCGTGGAGGTGGTCGTGCGTTAGATTTTATAAACAACAAGTCCTTGAACATGATTTTTGTATAATGAACCATTTTTATATCATGAGCCTATGAACTCAAGCATTTTTGCTCGTCAGCCACTGTCCTTACGATTGACCGCCATTTTTTTGGTATTGTCAATGATATTGATGTGGGTAGATAGCAAAAATCCTGCTTGGTTTGACAAACTAAGAAGCACCAGTCATGCAGCGATGCAACCGATTTATCAGTTTTCTGTTGTTCCTAATTTTGCGACCCATTGGGGCATGGGAACGTTGCAGAGTAAAGAATCTCTTCGCCGTGAAAACATACAGCTTAAAACTCAGCTGATACATGCTCAAGCAAAATTGCAACAGCAGGACTATGTGCTGGCACAAAACGCCCGATTACAAGGCATCTTATCCACCACCAAGCCAGACCAATATAATCTGCAACTGGCACAAGTCATTGGCACGGATACCAACCCTGTTAATCAAATCGTGGTGCTTAATCAAGGACGACATAATGGTGTGCGTGTGGGACAGACGGTGATTGATGAAAATGGCATCTTAGGACAAATCATTAACGTCTATCCCAATACCAGTCGTTTGCTGTTGATTACTGATGACCAGCAATCTGTTGCCGTAACCATCAAGCGGACGGGACAGCGAGCAATCGTTACTGGCACAGGCGAACCCAGTGAGCTAAAGCTTGACTATGTGTTTAAAAATGCTGATGTGCAAGTCGGTGATGAACTGATTTCATCTGGCTTGGGTGGTCGCATTCCTGCAGGTTATCGAGTTGGCACAATTAGCCACATTGATCCCATACAGAGCGATAACTTTGCCAATATTGCGGTCAAGCCAGCTGCCAATTTTATTAACAATGCTTTTGCTCTGATTTTACAAGATAAAAATGATGCCATTAATCCACCGACCAATGAGCCATTGCCAACCAAGCCATCGCAACCAGTCAGTGATGTGTCTTAGCCATTTTAGCCATCTTAATCAGATGCGTTTTAATAAACTGCCTGTGAGAAATGTGCTGTGACTAAATTGGGCGAGAGCAAGATGAAATGGCTCAAGCTGATGCTCTCTTTGGTTGTGGCATCAATGCTTAATGTCTATCCGCTAAGCCCAACGTTGGCATTATTTCGCCCCATGATATTGATGATGGTGCTGATATTTTGGCTGATGTTCCGTCCACAGATGGCAAGTGTGGGGTTGGCGTTTGCGATTGGTTTGGTGGCGGATTTTTTAATGGATACCCGAATCGGACAACAGGCATTTTCTGCAGTTTTGATGGCGTTTGTGTTGCGTTTTGCCAGTGGATACGTTAAACGGCTGACGTTGCTGAGTGCGTGGCTGTTAGCAAGCATGTGTTTGTTAACTTTTCAGCTCAGTTTGTGGTTATTGCAGTACATTACCCAAAATCTTTTTGTCCCCCAATTTGGCTTATCATTGATGGTCAGTATGTTCAGTTGGCCTTTGCTGTTATTGTTGTTGCCAACCGAACAAAGCACATCGGCTTAAACTGGCTTAAATTTGGTGAATTTGTTAACTGTTTTCTTTTTATCTTATGTTAGATTTGCCCATCATTTTAGCGTCAGGTTCTCCCAGACGGCGTGAATTGCTGACCCATTTGGTTGAAAAGTTCACGGTATTATCTGTCGATGTGGACGAAAGCAAGCACACTGATGAAACCCCCACACAATACATTCAGCGTATGGTGGTGGATAAAGCGGTTGCCAGTATCGCTTACCTTAATCAGACTAAGAATCAGATTGAGCGTGAAGCAGATGCAGATATTGTCAATCAATCATGGCTTGATGGCGTGAATCATACCCATGCGTTATTGATATTAACCGCAGACACCATTGGCGTGTTGTCTGATGACACCGTATTACTTAAGCCCACTGATTATGATGATGCCAAGGCGATGTGGCAAAGCATGTCAGATAATGTGCATGAAGTTTGGACAGCGGTACAAGCCACCTTAGTCACCAAATCAGCAAACGGGTGCCGCCCCCCAAGTTGGCAACAATCTTGGCAACAGTCATTGCTTGAGCGGACAACCGTGTCTTTTATTAAGCTGAGTGATGATGACATGCAAGCGTATTGGCAGACAGGAGAACCAGCTGATAAAGCAGGTGGTTATGCCATTCAAGGTAGGGGAGCGGTTTGGGTGCGACGCATCGAAGGCAGCCATACCAACGTGGTGGGTTTGCCATTGGCCCAAACCAAAGCCCTAATCGAAGCAGGTCAAAAGGCATGTCAGAGAATGGGTTAAAGGTCAGACATGACGCACATGTGCCACACAACTTTTACCCATCCTTATTCTGTCTTTATCACTTGTTGCCGTAAAACCACCCACTTCAGGCGGTGGATATCAGGCAACTTAAGTAGTTATGCTTACGCATCGACTGCTGTTTAGTGTGGCGTCCTTGCGTGTCAGCGACACTCATGTTCAATGTACTGGTGGATAATCTCAGTTGGAGCACCACCACAACTACCTGCAAAATAAAATGCACATAAATATTGTAAACAACATGCCTACCACGTCTTAAATCATTTGACACATAATTAGACAACTGTAAAATAGAAAAACCCAATCATACTCAAACCCATGAAAACACTCAAGCTACGCATCAAAGACAAACACACAGACCAACTAAACCGCCTAAGCGGTTCGGTCAATTTCGTGTGGAACTATGTCAATGACTTAAGTTACAAGCACCTACAAAAAACTGGCAAATTCTTTAGTGCTTACGACCTAAACAAATACACCAAAGGCAGCGGTGAGCTACTAGGCTTACATTCTCAAACCATTCAAGCCATCAATGAAACCCACGCCAAAAGCCGAAAGCAATTTAAAAAAGCCAAACTCAACTGGCGAACCAATCGTCCAACAGCAAAAAGACAATCATTAGGTTGGCTACCCTTTAAGAAATCAGCCATTAAACACCTAGCCACACGACAAAGCGGTAAAAAAGTCTTAAAATCAACCTTACAACTATCCCTAGCCAAAGGACAAAAGCTAATCATCGACCTATGGGACAGTTACAACCTTAGCCTATATCAAATCAACACCTGTCAAATCATCCAAGACAGCCGTAACCGATGGTATGCCTGCATCACCGTCAAAGACTATCCCAAAACCACTTGCGGAACAGCCAGCGTTGGCATTGATTTGGGCTTAAAAGACAGTGCCACCACCTCAAACGGTGATAAACTACAAATCAAACAAACACTCAAATACGCCAAAGACTTAGCCATTGCCCAAAGAGCCAAAAACAAACAGCGTGTCAAAGCAATCCATGCCAAAATTAAAAATACACGCCAAGACTTAATCCACAAATTCACCACCCAATTAGTCAAAGATAACGCCCTAATCATGGTTGGTGATGTTAAATCACGCTCATTCACGAACAAGAAAACCAAACTCGCTAAATCAACATACGATGCAGGATGGTTTGAACTCAAACGGCAACTGGAATACAAATGCAAGCATGCAGGTTGCCGTTTTGAAATCGTAAATGAGAAATACACTACCCAAACTTGCTCGTGTTGCCGCCAAATTGACAGCAACAGTCCGAAAGGTAGAGCAGGTTTGGCAATAAGAGAATGGGCTTGTGCTGAGTGTGGCACATGGCATGATAGAGATATTAACGCCAGTCGGAACATTCTTGCGGTCGGGCTTGACCGTCTTGTAGAAGGAATCCCCGAACGATAGGGAGGGGAGGAAGTCAACATACCCATCATCTCTTAACATAAGAACCAAATCTTAACATAAGCACCAAAAGGCAAAATCACTCATGTCCGAAGAAATTCTCATCAATATCAGTCCCATGGAGTCCAGAGTTGCCTTAATGGACGATGGTGTGTTGAGTGATATTTATATTGAACGACATAACAAACTGGGTTTGGTGGGCAACATCTACCTTGGTACGGTGGTGCGAGTATTGCCAGGAATGCAGGCGGCATTTATTGACATAGGGCAACAGCGAACGGCATTTTTGCACGTTAATGACATGCAAAAACCCAAAAAATACGATGACAACACACAACAGACGGTGCCGTCAGCAGTGGTGATGGCCACGACCAGTAACCCCAGCGTGCCACCGATGCCATCATTACCGTTGCCAACAGTACCAACAGCACCACCGTTATCGACAATACCACCGTTGTCGACAATGCCAACCATGCCAACCATGACCACAGAACATGCACAAGCACCTTCATTGACAACCAATCCTTATTCGCATCTGTTGGTTGACCCACATCAGCCTTTATCGACCAATCATTTTATCAGTAAAAGCACATATAATAAGGCTGGCAACTCTTTAGATGGCATGACAACTGAGCCTAGCAGACAAGACGTAACCACCGAAAATACAGCGGTTAACACTCTGTTGATTAACGATAACCCGTTGATGAACAACAATCTGCTGATTGATGACGCAACAACGGATACTTTGGCTCATCACCACCACCCCAATCAAGATGAAGAAACGTCATCAGACAACACAATAATGACGTCATCAGCAAAGGTAACCAACTTATTGAACCGTATGACCACTTTTACCCCACCACGCACCCTAACAACCGTGCATGGTGAGCCTACTTTACCAAACAGTACCAGTAAAGCCAATAAAAGACCCATAAAAATCAATCCAAAAGAACTCATTCAAAATCGCCTACATGAAGGGCAACGCATCTTGGTACAAGTAACCAAAGACGAACTGGGAACAAAAGGAGCAAGGCTGACCACACAAATCTCGTTACCATCACGTTACCTTGTGTATATTCCTTCTAGCGACCATATTGGCGTGTCGCAACGCATTGACAATGAAACAGAGCGTCAGCGACTTAAAGATGAACTGAGCGGACTGATGCAAAAAGTCAATCTACAAGGTGGCATCATTGCTCGCACAGCCGCCGAAAAAATTCCAGCCCACAAACTAGAAGAAGACATTGGTTATCTGTCACAACTTTGGCGTATGGTCAAAGAACGTCAAAGACAACTGAGTCACAATCACCGTTCTGTGTTGATTTACCAAGAATTATCTTTGCCATTTCGTGCTTTGCGTGATTTGGTTCATGCTCAGACCAATAAAGTGGTGGTCGATGATGTGCGTACCTTTGAAGAATTAAAGCAGTTTGCCCAAGAGTTTGTACCCATGATTGTGCCTAAACTGGCACTGCATCAATCTGAGCAAGCATTGTTTGACATTCATCGAGTGGAAGAAGACCTAAAAGATGCCTTAAAAAGACGAGTGGAGCTTAAGTCTGGCGGTTATCTTATCATCGATCAGACCGAAGCCATGACCACCATAGACGTGAATACAGGCTCTTACGTTGGTGGTCGCTCTTTAGAAGACACCGTATACAAAACCAATCTAGAAGCCACCCATGCCATTGCCCGTCAGCTAAGGCTAAGAAATTTAGGCGGCATCATCATTTTAGATTTTATTGACATGCAAGAACAAGAGCATAAAGACGATGTGCTTAGCAGTTTGCAGCTGCAATTACAACTGGATTATGCCAAAACCAACATCACCCAAGTCAGTGAGCTTGGATTGGTAGAAATGACTCGCAAACGCACCCGTGAATCACTGGAACAACTGCTTTGTGAACCATGTAGCACATGTGGTGGACGAGGATTTGTCAAGACTGTCGAAACCGTGTGTTTTGAAATTTTTCGAGAAATCATGCGATTTGCTCGAACCTATAACAACCCCAAACAATTCACAGTCGTGGCACATGCTTCCGTTATTGACTTATTGCTCACCAGTGAAGCCGATACGGTGGCAGACTTAGAGTACCTGCTTGGTCGAGTCATCACCTTTGAAGTGGAGCAATTATACACCCAAGAGCAGTATGACATCATCTTAGATTGACATCATCTTAGATTATAAAAAATCAGGTTACAGAACATCAAATTAAAGAGAAAAAATAATCCCTTGCAATCTTTTTGTTAACGTGTATAATAGCACCACTTTAAAGATTAAGCAGATAACAATAACGCTGTCTTTATCTGCATAACAGCCAAAGCATCGTTTTTGGCACTAAATTCACATGCCTTTGCTACCTCTTTATATAAGAAAGGTTGGCAGGGCTTAAAATTATTTTGCTTTTGGTTATTGTTGACAACACCAAAAGACATGTTTAGGAGCTTGCTGGCATGGCTAACCAGAGAATCCGTATTCGACTCAAGTCATTTGATCATCGATTGATTGACCAGTCAGCACAAGAGATTGTGGATACCGCTAAGCGTACTGGCGCACAAGTATGTGGCCCTGTTCCACTACCCACTCGCATCGAACGCTTTAACGTATTGACCTCGCCACACGTAAACAAAGACGCTCGTGACCAATACGAAATCCGTACTCATAAACGTATGGTTGACATCGTTCAGCCAACTGACAAAACTGTCGATGCGTTGATGAAATTGGACTTGGCTGCTGGTGTTGATGTTCAAATCGCATTGAGCTAATCACTTATTTGATGGTTCAACTTAATTAAGACAGATCATAGAGGTTTAACATGGCAATCGGTTTAGTCGGTAAAAAATGCGGCATGACCCGTGTCTTCACTGAAGCAGGCGTATCCATTCCTGTTACAGTGGTTGAGGTCACTGCAAACCGCATAACTCAAGTAAAAACAGAAGCAACAGATGGTTACACTGCCATTCAAGTGACCACAGGTGAGCGTCGTGACAGCCGTGTCACCGCACCCCAAAAAGGTCATTTTGCCAAAGCAGGTGTGGCTGCAGGTCGTGGCATTTGGGAATTTCGTGCTGAAGAAGCTGAATTAGAAGGTCGTGAATTGGGTAGTGACATCTTGGTTGATTTGTTTAAACAAGGTCAATTGGTAGATGTGACTGGTCAAAGCAAAGGTAAAGGCTTTCAAGGTGGTGTAAAACGCCATAACTTCAGAACACAAGATGCCACTCATGGTAACTCAGTATCCCATCGTGTGTTGGGTTCAACAGGTCAAAACCAAACCCCAGGTCGAGTATTTAAAGGTAAAAAAATGCCAGGTCAAATGGGTAATAAACGGGTAACCGTTCAAGGCCTTGAAGTCATCTCGGTCGATGCTGAAAAAGGCATTCTGGTCATTAAAGGTGCCATTCCTGGTGCCAATGGTGGCGATGTCATCGTACGTCCGTCAATCAAAGCCTAAGCAAGGGGATTAACGTGAATTTAAAAACAGTTACAGGTGCGGCGGTAGAACTTTCTGACACAGCTTTTGGTCGTGAATATAACGAAGCATTAGTACATCAGGTGGTAACAGCCTATTTGGCGGGAGCTCGTCAAGGCACACGTGCCCAAAAAACCCGTGCCGAAGTTTCTGGCGGTGGCAAAAAGCCATGGCGTCAAAAAGGGACTGGTCGTGCACGTGCAGGCTCTATCCGTAGCCCAATATGGGTTGGTGGTGGTCGTGCTTTTGCTGCTAAACCACAAGATTGGTCACAAAAAGTGAACAAAAAAATGTATCGTGGTGCGATGCAGTGCATTTTAGCTGAGTTGGTTCGTCAGGACCGTTTGATTTTGGTTGAACAAATCAGCGTTTCTGCACCAAAAACCAAAGAACTGGTAGCCAAATTGGCAGAACTTAAAGCACCAAGAGCTTTAATCGTAACCAACGAAGTTGATGAAAATTTATATTTAGCAGCCCGCAACATTCCATATGTGAATGTATTGGGTACTAGAGAAGTAGACCCAGTTAGCTTGGTTGCGTACGACAAAGTCATCATGTCTGTCGAAGCAGCAAAACAATTTGAGGAAGCACTAGCATGAATAACGCAAGACTTTATCAGATTATAAAGAAACCCATCTATTCTGAAAAAACTCAAATGCTTGAGCCTCAAGGTGTACAGACATTACAAGTCGCTAGCAACGCCACTAAGCTTGAAATCAAAAAAGCAGTTGAGCTTATGTTTGATGGCGTAGAAGTGGTCAAAGTAAACACCTTAAATGTCAAAGGTAAAACCAAACGCTTTGGTCGCACCATTGGTCGTCGCCAAGATTGGAAAAAAGCGTATGTTACGCTAAAATCTAATCAATCATTGGTTGATGAAGAACTATCCCAGGCTGACGCTGGTGAAGTAAACAATACTTCAGCTAGTGAAGACGCTGCCAATAACGAATAAGGATACTTATCATGCCTATCGTAAAAGCAAAGCCTACATCACCAGGTCGCCGTTTTGTCGAAAAAGTGGTGCATCCACACTTACACAAAGGTCGCCCTTACGCCCCTTTATTAGATTCAAAAACAAAGACAGGTGGTCGTAACAATAATGGTCGTATTACCACTCGTCACATTGGCGGTGGTCATAAACAGCATTATCGTATTATTGACTTTAAACGTACCAAAGATGGTATTCCAGCCATCGTTGAACGTATTGAATATGACCCTAACCGTACTGCCCATATCGCCTTATTAAAGTATGCTGATGGTGAGCGTCGCTATATCATCGCTCCTAAAAAATTAAGCGTTGGTGACACTGTACAATCAGGTGAAGGCTCACCAATCCGTCCAGGTAACTGTTTACCACTTAAAAACATTCCAGTGGGTACAGTGATTCACAACATTGAATTAAAAATTGGCAAAGGTGCTCAGATGGCACGCTCTGCTGGTGCAGCAGTTCAATTATTGGGTCGTGATGGTACTTATGCTCTTATCCGTCTACGCTCTGGTGAAACTCGTCGTGTGCACATTAACTGTCGTGCCGTTATTGGCGAAGTCTCAAACACAGAGCATAACCTAAGATCACTAGGTAAAGCAGGTGCATCACGTTGGCGTGGTATTCGTCCGACTGTTCGTGGTACTGCCATGAACCCGATTGACCACCCACATGGTGGTGGTGAAGGTCGTAACTTTGGTAAGCACCCAACCAGTCCTTGGGGTCAGAAGGCTAAAGGTCTTAAGACACGCTCTAATAAGCGTACTGACAAAATGATTATCCGTCGCCGTCGTGCCAAGAAATAAAGGAAAAATTTCATGCCTCGTTCATTGAAAAAAGGTCCATTCATTGATGTGCACTTGTTTGAAAAGGTTGAACATGCGTTAGATACTAACTCACGTAAACCAATAAAAACTTGGTCACGTCGCTCAATGATTTTGCCTCAAATGGTTGGTCTAACCATCTCTGTTCATAATGGTCGTACTCATGTGCCCATCATTATTAGTGAACAAATGGTTGGTCACAAATTAGGCGAATTTGCCCCCACCCGTACCTACCGTGGTCACGGCATAGACAAAAAAGCTAAGAGATAAGGTGCTTACTATGGAAGTAACTGCAAAACTACGCGGTGCCGCCATTTCGGCACAAAAGGTTAGACTTGTCGCAGACGAAATTCGTGGCAAATCAGTAGAACGTGCACTTGATATTCTTACCTTTAGTAACACCAAAGGTGCTAAACTGGTTAAGAAGTGCTTAGACTCAGCCATTGCCAATGCAGAACACAACAATGGCTTAGACATTGATACCTTGCGTGTTTCTACCATCTATGTGGATGAAGGAATTACCCTAAAGCGTATCTTACCTCGTGCTAAAGGACGTGCTGACCGTATCAGCAAACGTACTTGTCACATCACCATTAAGGTAGGAGAATAATCATGGGTCAAAAAGTTCATCCAATCGGAATTCGTTTAGGTGTCGTTAAAAAACACAATGCCAACTGGTATGCTGATCCTAAGCAATATTCAGAGTTTCTGATTAACGATTTGCAAGTACGTGAATATTTGCGTAAAGAGTTGCAAAACGCCATGGTCAGTAACATCACCATCGAACGCCCAACAGGTGCAGCTAAGATTACCATCTCAACTGCTCGTCCAGGCATCGTTATTGGCAAAAAAGGTGAAGACATCGAAAAGTTGCAAAAACAACTGACCAAAATTATGGGTGTGCCTGCTCAAGTAAATATTGAAGAAATCACGTCACCTGACTTAGATGCTCGTTTGGTTGCTGATGGCATTGCCAGCCAGCTAGAACGCCGTGTGATGTTCCGCCGTGCCATGAAACGTGCGGTACAAAATACCATGCGTTCTGGTGCTGAAGGCATCAAAGTTGAGCTTTCAGGCCGTCTAGGCGGTGCTGAGATTGCTCGTACCGAATGGTATCGTGAAGGTCGTGTGCCATTACATACCTTGCGCGCTGACATTGACTATGCGTCAGTTCGTGCTGAAACCACTTATGGCACCATCGGTGTCAAGGTTTGGATTTTCCGTGGTGAAATTCTAGACGGCATGGATCGCATCTATCATCCAAAAGAAGAAGACAAAGCCCGTGCACCTAAGCAACGTCGTGGTCGTGGCAACCGTCGCAACTCAGACAGAGGTTAATTATGTTACAACCAAAACGTACCAAATTTCGCAAAATGCAAAAAGGACGTAATACTGGGTTAGCTCAACGTGGTAACACGGTTGCGTTCGGACAAATCGGTCTTAAATCTGTTAGCCGTGGTCGCATGACTGCTCGTCAAATTGAAGCAGCACGTCGTACCATCACTCGTAAAATTAAACGTGGTGGTAAGATTTGGATTCGTGTGTTCCCAGATAAACCCATTACTGAAAAACCATTAGAAGTGCGTATGGGTAAAGGTAAAGGTCCTGTAGAATATTGGGTAGCAGAAATTAAGCCAGGGAAAATGTTGTATGAAATTGAAGGTGTGAGTGATGAATTAGCATCAGAAGCCTTAAAATTAGCTGCAGCAAAACTTCCTTTCAAAACCACCATTGTTAAGCGGACGATAATGTAATGAAGATCAGTGAATTACGTGAAAAATCAGTAGAAGAACTGACCCAATTACTTGATGAAAAGCAATTAGCCGCTTTTCAGTTGCGTATGGCAAAAGCAATTGGTCAGTTGGGCAACACGCATGAGATTAAACAAAATCGTCGCACCATTGCCCAAATTAAGACTTTGATTAATGAAAAACAGCGAGGCGACGCATGAGCGAGAATAATCAGCAATCATCAACCGTTGGTGTGGTGACTGGCAAAGTCGTTAGCGATAAAATGGACAAATCCATTGTTGTGCTAATCGAGCGTCAAATCAGACACCCAATGTACGGCAAGCAAATCCGTCGTTCAACCAAGCTTAAAGCTCACGATGAGAATAACGTTTGTCAGCAAGGTGACATTGTCCGCATCAAAGAGACCAAACCTTTTTCAAAAACCAAATCTTGGGTTTTAGTGGATGTGGTTCAAAAGGCAAATCAAGTATAATTAAATTGCATAAGTTGCCTGTATTTGATACTATATATGCCCTTTAATAGGGACTGGCTTTATATACAGACAATTTCTACTTAAGTTGGAGTAATGCGATGATTCAGACTGAAACAATGCTGGAAGTTGCAGATAACAGCGGTGCAAGGCGAGTTCAGTGCATTAAAGTACTGGGCGGATCTCATCGTCGTTATGCATCAGTCGGCGACATCATTAAAGTCACAGTAAAGGAAGCCATCCCTCGTGGTCGTGTTAAAAAAGGCGACGTAATGAATGCGGTGGTTGTTCGTACCAAAAAAGGTGTACGCCGTCCAGATGGATCGGTGTTACGCTTTGACGACAATGCGGCGGTATTGTTAAATAATAACAAAGCACCGATAGCCACTCGTATCTTTGGTCCAGTAACTCGTGAATTGCGTAGTGAACAGTTTATGAAAATTGTTTCACTAGCACCAGAAGTATTGTGAGGAAAACCATGGCTAAGTTACGTAAAGGTGATACCGTTGTTGTTATAACGGGTAAAGACAAAGGCAAGCAAGGTATTATCCTTGCTGTTAAAGATGATAAAGTTAAAGTAGAAGGCATCAATTTTGTTAAAAAACACCAAAAACCCAATCAAATGACGGGTCAAGAAGGTGGCATTATCAAAAAAGAAGCTTTTTTACATATTTCTAATGTGGCAATTTTTAACCAACAAACCCAAAAGGCTGATCGTATCGCTTATCAGATAAACGAAGATGGTAAAAAACAACGCATCTATCGTTCAACTGGTGAAGTGGTGGCGATAGCATAACTCGCTAAGGGTCATAGTGATGGCAAGATTAAAAACCTTATATAATGACCAGCTCAAACAGCAGATTAAAGATGAGCTGGGTTTAAACAACGTGATGGAAGTGCCTAAAATCACTAAAATCACACTTAATATGGGCGTTGGCGGTGCCGCTCAAGACAAAAAAATTCTTGAGGGTGCAGTCAGCGACATGACAGCGATTGCAGGTCAAAAACCCATAGTAACCAAAGCACGCAAATCAGTGGCAGGTTTTAAAATTCGTGAAGAATGGCCCATTGGCTGTAAGGTCACTTTGCGTGGTGAACGCATGTACGAATTTTTGGATCGTTTGATTGCCATTGCTATTCCACGTATTCGAGATTTCAGGGGCTTTTCTCCAAAAGCATTTGATGGTCGAGGTAATTACTCTTTGGGTATCAAAGAGCAAATCGTTTTTCCTGAAGTTGATTTTGATAAAATTGATCGTATTCGTGGTCTTGATGTCACCATCACAACAACAGCAAAAAATGATGATCAAGGTCGTGCGTTACTAAAAGCATTCGGCTTCCCATTCAAATAAGGTAAAGACGTTATGGCAAAAAAGAGCATGATCAATCGTGAACTAAAACGTGAAAAAATGGTCGCTAAATACGCTCAAAAGCGTACTGAGCTTAAAGCAATCATCAGCGATATGAATGCCAGTGATGAAGAGCGTATGGACGCAATGTTGCAATTGCAATCATTGCCACGCAACTCTTCTCCTGTGCGTTTACGCAATCGCTGTGGCATTACTGGTCGCCCACATGGATATTTCCGCAAGTTTGGTCTATCACGCAATATTTTGCGTGAACGTGTCATGCAAGGCGATGTCCCTGGTGTGCGCAAGTCAAGTTGGTAAGGATTAGGGAGTATTATCGATGAGTATGCAAGATTCTGTTGCAGATATGCTAACCCGTATCCGCAATGCCCAAGCAAGAAATAAAGTATCTGTTGCCATGCCTAGCTCAAAGTTACGCAAATCCATTGCTGATCTGCTGGTAACCGAAGGTTATGTGGCTTCAGCAGAGGTTGAAGAGGGCGACAATGGTCATAAGACATTGACCATTGAGTTAAAGTATCATAATGGTAAGCCTGTGATTGAGCAACTAAAACGCTATAGCCGACCAGGTTTGCGTCAGTATCGTGGCAAAGATGAAATCCCCAGTGTTAAAAAAGGATTGGGCGTTACCATTGTTTCTACCAGTCAAGGCATCATGAGCGATCGTTCTGCTCGTGAAGCAGGTATTGGTGGTGAAATTATTGCTTTCGTAGCATAATTTCATCATAACAATCACATTATTTCATCATAACAATCACATTTTTATTAGAATGTGCTTTTGAAATGGATAAGTTAATTGGATTGATGCCATTGGCTTATTAAAACCCTTTAAGTCGGCTTATTAACAATTTAATTTGTTGCTATGCTTGCTTTTGTGATAAACTAACGGGTTTGATACTCGTTAGTTTTTCATTATTGGTCTTGTCATTTTTTATTTTATTCATTATCTATTTTTAACGATTAAAAAATGATTAAAAGCAGAATGATTAAAATCAGAAAGTGGCTAATTTTTTATCTCTAAGGAATTTTTTATGTCTCGTGTGGCTAAAGCCCCTGTGACGCTACCAAAAGGTACGACTGTCACTTTGAACGATCGGCAGGTAGAAGTTAAGGGCAAAAATGGTAATTTGTCTTTGCACCTGCATGAATTGGTCGAGCTAAAACAAGAAGATGATGCCATCATCTTATCACCTGTTGCTGATACTCAAGATGCGTGGATGCACACAGGTACTGTACGTGCTCTGTTAAACAATATGGTACAAGGCGTAAGCGAAGGATTTGAACGTCGTTTACAACTCATTGGTGTTGGTTATCGTGCTCAAGCGGCTGGTAATAAAGTGACATTAAACGTCGGTTATTCACACCCTGTCGAATATACCTTGCCAGAAGGTGTCAGCGTTGAAACTCCAAGCCAGACTGAAATTATCTTAAAGTCTAGCGACAAGCAAAAATTGGGACAAGCTGCTGCCAATATTCGTTCGTATCGTCCACCAGAGCCATATAAAGGTAAAGGGATTCGCTATAGCGATGAGCATGTGGTTCGTAAAGAAGCTAAGAAAAAATAAGATAAGGTGAGCTAATCATGTTTGATAAAAAAGCGGCTCGTCTGCGTCGAGCTAAAAAAACCCGCGCACATATTCGTCATTTAGGTGTTCATCGTTTGGTGGTTAACCGTACTCCTAAGCACATCTATGCTCAAATTATCTCTCCTACTGGTGGTGAAGTCATTACCCAAGCATCTACTTTAGATGCCAGCTTACGCTCTGGTGCAACAGGTAACATTGATGCAGCTACTTCTGTAGGTGCTTTGATTGCTGAGCGTGCTAAGTCAGTGGGTGTCACTAAGGTTGCATTTGACCGCAGTGGCTTTAAATATCATGGTCGAGTTAAAGCATTGGCAGAAGCCGCTCGTGAAAATGGACTGGAGTTTTAATCATGGCAAAAATTGAACAAACAGACGGATTGGTGGAACGCTTAGTTTCTGTTGACCGTGTGGCAAAAGTAGTAAAAGGTGGTCGTATTTTTTCTTTCACTGCCCTAACTGTGGTTGGTGATGGTAATGGTCGTGTTGGTTTTGGTCGTGGTAAAGCTCGTGAAGTGCCTGCAGCCATTCAAAAAGCACTTGAAGCTGCCAAACGCAACATGATTACTGTGGAATTAGATGGCACAACACTTCAACACCCCATTAATGCTCGTCACGGTGCTTCTAAAGTATACATGCAGCCAGCTTCTGAAGGTACAGGTGTCATTGCTGGTGGTGCTATGCGTGCTGTATTGGAAGTGGCTGGTGTTGAGAACGTATTGGCAAAATGCTATGGCTCAACCAATGCCGCTAATGTGGTACAGGCAACTTTTAAAGGGTTGCGTGACATGACTTCTCCTGAGCAGATGGCCGCTAAACGTGGCAAATCTGTTGAAGAGATTTTGGGCTAATCAGAGAATAGGTGAGTTAGATGAAAACGATGAAAGTCACTCAGACGAAATCAGGTGCCCATCGCCTAAAAAGCCATAAGGCTTGCCTAAAAGGCTTGGGCTTGCGTCGCATCGGTCATACAGTTGAGGTGGAAGATACCCCTTCAACTCGTGGCATGGTCAATCGCATCAACTACATGGTTAAAGTGGAGGAAGCGTAATGGGACTGAGATTAAATGAATTATCGCCAGCTCCAGGTGCTAAGAAAAAGGCTCTACGTCGTGGACGTGGTATTGGCTCAGGTCTTGGTAAAACGGGTGGTCGTGGTGTAAAAGGTCAAACTTCTCGATCAGGTTCTAGTATTCCTGCTGGTTTTGAAGGTGGTCAGATGCCGATTTATCGTCGTCTACCTAAGTTTGGCTTCACCAGTAAAATGGCAATGACCACCGCAGAAGTGCGTCTTTCTGAATTAAACAAAATTGAAGGTGATGTGGTGAGCATAGACACATTGAAGCAGGCGAATATCATTCGTCGTGACATGCAACGTGCTCGCATTATCTTATCAGGTGAAGTCAATAAAGCCTATACATTTAAAGGCGTTAAAGTCACCAAAGGTGCCAAGCAAGCCATTGAAGCGGCTGGTGGTAGCGTCGAGGAGTAATAAGCTGTGGCTAAATCGAACACATCAATGACCTTAGCAGCAGTTCCGCTTAATCCAATTACTTTTATCCGTAAGTATGATGAGTTATGGAGACGGCTGTTGTTTTTAATTGGTGCCTTGATAGTGTATCGACTTGGTTCACATATTCCTGTGCCAGGTGTTAATCCTGATGCCCTAGCAGATTTGTTTTCACGTAATGAGAATACCATTTTGAGCATGTTTAACATGTTTTCTGGTGGGGCATTAGAACGTATGTCCATCATGGCGCTGGGTATCATGCCGTATATTTCTGCATCCATTATTGTGCAGATGATGTCTGCTGTCATTCCTTCGCTTGAGGCGTTAAAAAAAGAAGGTGAGTCAGGTCGTCGTCAAATCAATAAGTACACTCGTCAAGGCACATTGGCACTGGCTTTTGTGCAAGCAGTTGGTATGAGTACAGGCTTAATAAGCCAAAATTTAACCCTTACTCAAGGTTTGGCATTTTATGTCCCCGCAGTGTCATCATTGGTTGCAGGAGCGATGTTTTTGATGTGGCTTGGTGAACAAATTACCGAGCGAGGTGTTGGTAATGGCATCTCAATGTTGATTTTTGCCAGTATTGTTGCCAGTATGCCAGGCATGTTGGCTCAAACGTTTGAGCAAGTACAACAAGGGCAGATGAATTTGATTTCATTATTTTTGTTTGCTGCCCTTGGCATTGGTGTGACAGCTGGTATTGTTTATATTGAAAGAGCTCAGCGTCGTGTGCCTGTCAATTATGCCCAAAAACAAGCTCAAGGTCGCAAAGTTTATGCTCAACAACAATCACATTTGCCTTTAAAACTGAATATGGCAGGTGTTATTCCTGCCATTTTTGCCAGCTCACTTTTGTTAGTACCCGCAAGTTTGGGACAATGGGTGAGCCAATCACCAAACCCAACGACATTACAATCTATTTTGCAAAACATGGTGCTGGTGTTATCACCTGGGCAACCATTGTATCTAATGCTATTTGCAGCGATGATTATTTTCTTTTGTTATTTTTATACGGCCTTGGTGTTTAGTCCTAGAGAAGTGGCAGAAAACTTAAAGCGTAGTGGTGCCTATGTTCCTGGCATTCGACCTGGATTGCAGACTGAGCGTTATTTAGATCATGTGCTTAACCGTTTAACTTTCATTGGTGCCATGTACATGACTGTCATCTGTTTGATGCCTATGGTATTACAGTCATCATTTGGTGTGCCTTTTTATTTGGGGGGTACGTCTTTGTTAATCATGGTGGTCGTTATCATGGATTTTGTGGCTCAACTTCAGGCACATTTAATGACCCATCAATACCATGACCAAGGTTTGATTTAATTTTTTACTTTTATCTACAGGAGTATGCTATGAAAGTTCAAGCATCTGTGAAAAAAATTTGTGGCAACTGTAAAATTGTTCGTCGCAAAGGTCGTGTTCATGTTATTTGTAGCTCAGAACCTCGTCATAAACAACGTCAAGGTTAAGAGAAATAAAGACTTGAATTTTACTGGTGGATAAGCTATTATCCGCCCCTTGCCAATACTGTTTATTTATACCTTTATTTTTATAGGTTAAATGATTGGTAGGTAAGTTCAATACATCACATCATGAAAAGGTCATATGAATGGCTTTTTTGTCAATGGAGAAAAATCAATGGCTCGTATTGCCGGCGTTAACATTCCGGATAACAAGCATGCTGTTATTTCATTGACTTACATTTTTGGGATTGGTCGTACCACTGCTAAGCAGATTTTATCTGCTGTTGGTATTGAACCGACTACCAAAGTTAGTCAGTTAGATGATGCTCAGCTTGACGCTATCCGCTCAGAAGTTGCAAATCATACCGTCGAAGGTGATCTTCGTCGTGAGGTTTCAATGAATATTAAACGTTTGGTTGATTTGGGTTGTTACCGTGGCTTGCGTCATCGTCGCAATTTGCCTGTTAACGGTCAACGTACTAAAACCAACGCACGTACCCGTAAAGGGCCACGTAAAGCAATCAAAAAATAACTAACTTAGGAAGCTAAAAGATGGCTAAAGACACTCGCAGTCGCAAAACTAAAAAAGTGACTCGTCGTTCAGTATCCGAGGGTATTGCCCACGTTCATGCGTCTTTTAATAACACCATTATCACCATTACCGATCGTCAAGGTAATGCTTTGGCTTGGGCCACCTCAGGTGGACAAGGCTTCCGTGGTTCACGTAAATCTACTCCATTTGCCGCTCAGGTAGCAGCAGAAGTTGCTGGTAAAGCAGCACAAGAATATGGATTAAAGAATGTCGATGTTTTGGTTAAAGGACCAGGACCCGGCCGTGAGTCTGCGGTAAGAGCATTGGGTGCTTTGGGTTATAAAATTAATAGCATCAGTGATGTAACCCCCATTCCACATAATGGTACTCGCCCGCCTAAAAAGCGTCGTGTATAAGACGGATTAAGGAGACTCAAACATGGCCCGTTATATTGGTCCAAAACTTAAATTGTCTCGTCGTGAAGGCACAGATTTACAATTAAAATCTGGTGTTAAACCTTTTGACGTAAAGACAAAAAAAGCAGGTAAAGCACCTGGTCAGCATGGCAATAGCCGTAATAAAACGTCAGAATATGCCCAACAATTACGTGAAAAACAAAAAGTTAAGCGTATGTACGGTGTGTTAGAGCGTCAATTCTCAAACTACTATAAAGAAGCAGCTCGTATGCGTGGAGCGACAGGTGAAAACTTGTTACAAATGCTAGAGCGTCGTCTTGATAACGTTGTGTACCGCATGGGCTTTGGTTCAACCCGTGCCGAAGCTCGTCAATTGGTCAGTCACCGTTCTATTTTGGTTAAGAAAGCAGGACGTGATGAGTTTGTGCGTGTGAACATTCCATCTATTCAATTACAAGATGGTGATGTGATTGCTGTGTATGAAAAGTCAAAAGAACAGTTACGCATCAAAAATGCCATGGAATTGGCCGCTCAGCGTGGTATTCCTGAGTGGTTAGAAGTTGATACCAGCAAGATGAGTGGCACTTTTAAACATGCGCCAGATCGTATTGATTTGCCAGCTGAAATTAACGAAAACTTAATCGTTGAGCTGTATTCTAAGTAACCATCATATCAATATTATCAATCGAGGTGACACCATGATGCTAAATGCAACCGAGTTTCTTACACCGCATGCCATTAATGTGGAAACGGTTGATGAAACCACTGCAAAAGTCACGCTCGAGCCGTTAGAACGCGGCTTTGGGCATACCCTAGGTAATGCCCTTCGCCGTATATTGCTTTCCTCCTTACCTGGTGCTGCTGTTATCGAAGCTCAGATTGAGGGTGTTGAACATGAGTATTCAACCCTTGAAGGTTTGCAAGAAGATGTGCTGGATTTGTTGCTTAACTTAAAAAATCTTGCCATTATATTGCACGATGACCATGAGGCAAATTTAAGTATTGATAAAAAAGGTCCTGGTGTTATCACTGCTGCTGACCTTGTTTTGCCTCATAATGTCGAAATTATGAACCCTGATTTAGTACTTGGTACGCTCAGTGACCGTGGACATCTTAAAATGCGTTTGCGTGTGGTTATTGGTCGTGGCTATGAACCTGCTAATCAGCGTCGTGAAACGGCAGACAGTAAAGTCATTGGTCGTTTAAAGTTAGATGCCAGTTTTAGCCCAATAGTCAAAGTTTCTTATCAAGTTGAAAATGCTCGTGTTGAGCAACGTACTGATTTGGATCGTTTGATTATCAATCTTGAGACCAATGGTACGATTGATCCTGAAGAGGCTATTCGTAAAGCTGCAACAATTTTGCAACAGCAAATCTCTATCTTTATCGATTTAGAGACAGAGGAAGCCCCAGAGCCAGTAAAAGTGAAAGAAGAAATCGACCCAGAGCTATTGCGTCCTGTGGATGATTTGGAACTAACGGTTCGCTCAGCTAACTGCTTAAAGGCAGAAAATATTTATTATATCGGTGATTTGGTACAGCGTTCAGAGACTGAATTGCTAAAAACACCAAACTTAGGTAAAAAATCATTAACCGAGATTAAAGACGTATTGGCGTCTCGTAATCTAGAATTGGGTATGCGTTTGGATAATTGGCCACCATCTGATTTGCGTGTTGATGATCGTTTTTCGTACCGTAGCCGTTAACATTTAAGGATACTTGACCATGCGACATCGTAAAAGTGGAAGAAAGCTGGGTCGTACCAGCAGTCATCGTAAGGCAATGTTCCAGAACATGACCAACTCTTTGTTTGAGCATGAACTGATTAAGACCACATTGCCAAAAGCAAAAGAACTTCGCCGTGTTGCCGAACCATTGATCACATTAGCAAAAGAAGATTCGGTGGCTAATCGCCGTCTTGCTTTTAGCCGTATGCGTAACAAAGATATGGTAGGCAAATTATTCAGCGAATTAGGTCCTCGTTATCAACAACGCCCAGGTGGTTATTTACGCATTATTAAATGCGGTCATCGTGATGGTGATAATGCCCCAATGGCTTATGTTGAGTTGGTAGACCGAAATCAATAATGATCTTTAGATCAGCTGAGTTTGTTTTATGCCAGCTAAAAAAATCCCAGTAAATGCTGGGATTTTTTATTGCTGGTTATTTGTGTTTTATGATTTGGTATGGTTATGATTAGAACACCAATGTACTAGAATCAACAGCACCTTCTCGAATCACCATAGGGCTGTTGTTGGTCATGTCGATGATGGTGGTTTGTTCGGTGGTAAGCAATCCTGCATCAATCATCAAATCTACTTGATTAGATAGGGCTTGTTCAATAATAAAAGGGTCATCTGTTTGTAGTTCTGTGTTTGGTAAGTGAATTGAGCTGGTTAACATGGGTTCATTAAGCTCAGCTAATATGGCTTGAGCAATGGGATTGGCTGGAACACGAATGCCGATGCTGTGTTTTTTTGCGTGTGCCAATTTTTTTGGTACGTCTTTGGTAGCGTTTAGGATATAAGTGATGGCGGCTGGGGTGTTGGCTTTTAATATTTTAAATTGTTGGTTGTCGATACTGGCATAAGTGGCAATTTCGCTTAAATCTCGACATAGTAGGGTAAATTGATGCTTATCGTCCAGTTGACGAATGTGTTTAAGTTTTTGTAAGGCTAACTTACTGCCGATTTGACAGCCAAACGCATAGCTGGTGTCAGTGGGATAGATGATGAGTTGGTCTTGTTTGAGTGCGGTCACAACTTGTTGGATTAAGCGTGGTTGTGGGTTTTCTGGGTGGATATAAAGTGTTTGCATGATGTTCCTAATGATTGATTTTATTGGATAATAATTGGTTTTCTTGATAAAAATAATATGTCATGGATAATCTAATGCGACTGATGGTTTATGTTTGCTTTAGCATGACATGACATTGTGATAAGGCTTGTAGTGCTTTTTTTGCTGATGGGGGTGGGTTGGTCATCATGTCTTCATGGTGTTTTTTTAGCGCATGTAAAAATGCTTCAGATGCTTGTTTGCCAGAAAAATCATCTAAACTTGGGCAAAATGGCAAGCCAATGTGTTGACAAAATGCTTTTTCTAATGCTTGTGGTCTGGCTTCTACGTTTTCAAAGGCTTGTTGTTGTTCAGTCGTGCGTCCACAAGGAGCGTACCAATAGCCATAGTCGTCCAGCTGTCGCCGTTTTTGCCCCGCCAAGCAATAATGGGCCATTTCGTGTAATAGGCTTCTTGGGTAGTTGGCTTTATAATAGATGATGGCAGGGGTGTTTTTGGTAGGGGCTTGATAAAAAGGCTCTTCTGCACCACCGATGATCTGCACATTAAAACTGGCTTCAAATACTTGTTTTAGTATGGCACAGTAATCGTCGTCTGTGTATGGGGGATTGTTTGTGGTGATGGTATCGGTTGTATTGATTGTGTCGGTGTCTGTGAAACTTTGCATCTTCTGTCCATGGCTATGTGTTGGTGTATTGGGTGTTTTTAATGGCTACTTGGGTTTTATGTGGTTTGCCCCCATTTTATTTGTTATTTGGCTTGTTTAGCTTGTTGCTTTAAGATGCCCAGTTTGCCCCAGTTCAGTCATGATAATCGCTGGTAATAACTGATAATGACAGTGAAAAGGATAATTATGAGTACTTCTACCACAAGCGTCAATAGGATAAATCAAGCAATGATAAATCAGGCATCAGCGAAAACATTACCCAAACGTTTGGATTTAAATAAATGGCAAGACACGGGTTTTTTTTGGCAAGGGAATTTGCCTTTATCATCATTTTCTCGTTTAGCGAATTTATGTGATGACGGTGATGCCACTGATGTGGTTTGTCAGTTGTCATGTACATTGAAAAAATCGGGTCAAATTCTATGGTTATCATTTTCAGCAAATGCCAACTTACCGATGCAATGTCAGCGTTGTCTTGAGCCTGTTGATGTGATTTTGGATAAATCACATCGCCTTGCTTTGTTGACAGACAATACGCAATTATCAGCAGTGCCAGAGCAAGACCATGTGCTTTTGGCAGATTTACCAGACTATGATGAAAAAGAGCAAATGTTGCCTTTGGCGATGCTGTTAGAAGATGAGCTGTTGCTTGATTTGCCTTTATCACCAAAGCATGAAGATTGTAGAGTTAGGCTACAGCAAGTGGGCGAGTTGCCTAAGGTCAAAATGGACAATCCATTTGCGGTATTGGCGACATTAAAAAATTGATGCTGTCCTTTTGATGTGAGAGATGATGTGAAAAAATTTCAGTAGATTGAATATGGTCCTATTTAATGCTTTATTTATGATGCTAAATTGCGTATAATTGGGGGTTTATTGTATTTGGTTATATTTGGCTGATTTTTAGCACCAATCTGTTTTTTTGTTACAGAATTTTTGTTACAGATTAGTATTTTATCGAATTTAGAAGCACAGGAGTTATCTCATGGCTGTTCAACAAAACCGCAAAAGCCGTTCACGCCGTGACATGCGTCGTTCACATCACCATATGTCTGTGGCTGAGCTGAGCGTCGATGCCACCACTGGTGAAAAACATCGCCGTCATCACATGACCAAAGATGGTTTTTATCGTGGTCGTCAGTTATTCACTGTTAAGCAAGACGACTGATTTGCTTAATTGATGGGGCAGTTTATGCCGATAAATTGTTCTCAATATTTTTTAACATGATTGATTGTATTGACTGTTTGGTAAGTGGTCATAACCAAGTGATTTGTTCTTAAATAATATGGACAAATCACTTGGTTTTTTATTGTTTAAGCCATGTGGTTTAAGCTTGTTGTTTAAGTTTTGTTGCCACTTATTCAAAAAAAAACCTTGCTCAAACAAAACCTTGTTAAGTTAGCAGGCTAGCATAAAAATGCGTTTATATTCAATCATTGATGTTTAGTTATTCATTCATATTATTTAATTAATCATTCATATTTAATCAATCACCATTCGTGAGTGTCGGCATGAGTACAGCTGAAAATAACGCAAAAGCCAGTTTGGGTAAGCATGGTCATATGGAGCATGGTCATATGGACAGTAAGCATCGCATTGCTGTTTTGTTTCCAGGGCAGGGGTCACAGCAGGTAGGTATGCTCAGCGAGCTTTGGGACAGTTATCCTATGATTGAGCAAACGTTTACTGAAGCCAGTGATGTTTTGGGATTTGATTTGTGGCAGGTGTGCCAAGATGATGTGCTGTTGGCACAGACTCAATACACACAGCCTGCTTTGTTGGCTGCCAGTATGGCACTGTGGCGAATAATTGAGCCTAAATTGCAATATTCTCCCATTTATTTATTGGGTCATTCTTTAGGTGAATTTAGTGCATTGTGCGCATCAGGGGTATTCAGTTTGGCTGATGCGGTGCGATTGGTGCATCAGCGTGGTCAGTTCATGGCATCGGCGGTGATGGGCATGGATACTAAAATGGCTGCCATTTTGGGCTTGGAAGACAGCCAAGTTGCCAATATGTGTGAGCAGATAGGTGATATGAATCCTACAGCATTGGTTGACCCTGCTAATTTTAATAGCCCCGGACAAGTGGTGGTGGCTGGTAATGCGATTGGGGTGGATGCGGTGATTGAGCAAACTCAAACCTGTCATGGTAAAAAGGCAGTACCGCTAAAAGTGAGTGTGCCATCACATTGTCGGTTGATGACTCCTGCGTGTGCCAAACTCAAAGATAAACTGGATAATATTGAGTTTTTACCTGCCAATATCAATGTTATCCAAAACCGTCACGCACGAGTTGAACAAAGTACGGATGAGATTAAGACTGCTCTGGTTGAGCAGTTAAACCACCCAGTACGATGGTCTGAAAGTATGCAAATGTTGGCAGACATGCACATTGATGTGTTAATTGAATGTGGTAGCGGTAATGTGTTGAGCAATTTAGCAAAACGCCAAGCTGATCCCATAATCGCTTATCCCACAGACAAAATCAGTCGTTTACAAAAATTAGATGAGATATTGTTATGAGTCGTAATATCGCTTTGGTGACAGGAGCCAGCCGTGGCATTGGCAAGGCCATTGCTAAACGCTTGGCAAAAGAAGGCTACTTTGTTATTGGCACAGCAACCAGCAATGCAGGGGTAGAGGGCATTGATGCGTATTTGCATGAGTTTGGTGGCATTGGTCGGATACTCGATGTGCGTCAGCAAGAAAATATTGATAAGCTTTTTGAAGAAATCGAAAGTGTCTATGGCAATGTGCAATTATTGGTGAATAATGCAGGCATTACCCATGATGGCTTGCTGATGCGTATGAAAGATGAAGATTGGCTTGATGTGCTTGAGACCAATTTATCATCTGTCTATCGCATGAGTAAACGTGCCATTCGTGGCATGATGAAAGCTCGTAAAGGTCGCATCATCAACATCACATCTGTGGTGGCTCAAATGGGCAATGCAGGGCAAGCCAATTATGCGGCAAGTAAGGCGGCGGTTGAAGGTTTTACCCGTACCTTGGCTCGTGAGGTTGGCTCTCGGCAAGTTACCGTCAATTGCGTGGCTCCCGGTTTGATTGAAACCGACATGACTGATAAGCTAGATGAGCGTTTACTCAACTCCATGCTTGATGCTGTGCCTGTTGGGCGTTTGGGTCAGCCTGAAGACGTGGCAGCGGCGGTGGTATTTTTGGCAAGCGATGAAGCCAGCTACATCACAGGGGCAGTATTGGCGGTAAATGGTGGCATGTATATGTAAGATTTTGTTGATTTATCCACCAACACAAAACGGTCAGACAAAATAAAGGGGAGAATTGTGCAAATATTATTAGCCAATCCAAGAGGGTTTTGTGCTGGGGTTTATCGTGCCATTGCCATTGTCAATCAAGCTTTAGAACGTTTTGAACCGCCCATTTATGTGCGTCATGAAGTGGTGCATAATAAGTTTGTGGTGTCGGATTTGGCAGCTCGTGGGGCGGTGTTTGTTGAAGAATTAGATGAAGTGCCAGATGGCTCAATCGTGATTTTCTCAGCTCATGGGGTATCAAAGGCAGTGGAAGATGAAGCCAAACGCCGTGATTTGACCGTATTTGATGCCACCTGTCCACTGGTTACCAAAGTGCATATTGAAATCAATAAATTTGCCAAAACAGGCATGGATGCAGTTTTGATTGGACATGCAGGACATCCAGAAGTTGAAGGCACGATGGGACGTTTTGATCCGCAATATGGCGGGCGCATTCATCTGATTGAAGACATTGCAGACGTTGCTAAGTTAGACATGCCAAAGAACAGTGAACTGGCGTTTGTTACCCAAACCACTTTATCTATAGATGACACCGCAGGGGTGATAGATGCCTTAAAAGATAAATTCCCCAAAATTCATGCCCCACGTAAAGATGACATTTGTTATGCCACTCAAAACCGTCAAGATGCAGTTAAGCAACTGGCGGATAAATGCGATGTGGTATTGGTGGTAGGCTCGCCCAATTCGTCCAATTCCAATCGCTTGCGAGAATTGGCTGAACGCATGGGCTGTCAAGCGTATTTGATAGATAATGCCAGTGAAATGGATAAAACTTGGTTTGATGGTATTCAAACGGTTGGTGTGACAGCAGGGGCATCTGCTCCAGAAGTACTTATTCAAGAAGTACTTAGACAGCTACAAAATTGGGGTGGCAGTTTGCCTAAAGAAATTGAAGGAATCGCTGAAAACGTTACTTTCAGCTTACCAAAAGAATTAAGAGCATCACCCACTGATGCGTCCACTTAAGATACTTTATCTATTGTAGGGGTATACATTAGCCTTTTAGCAACCGTTATGAGTAACCATTGTTAGCAACTTATCAACCATTGTTAGCAACTTATCAACCATTATTAGTAACTTATTAACCATTGTGAATAATGACTGTTATTAACGATGATTGGCAATGACCTTTAAGTAATGACCTTTAAAAGTGGCGTTAAAAATACCTTGAAAAATTATCGCCTTGTCCTTATTTGATGTCATAACTGCTTGGTATTTATTCACCATAAAGACAAGCTGATTTTTAAACAAAAATCATTCACATCAATGAAAGGATAACGATTTATGAGTGATAATTCTCAGTCTCAGCAACCCACTCAACACCAACCCACTCAACATCAGTTTGAAGCTGAGGTTGCCCAGTTATTACATTTGGTAACACATTCTTTGTATTCCAATGCTGATATCTTTGTGCGTGAGCTGGTTTCTAACGCATCAGACGCTTGTGATAAACTTCGTTTTGAAGCCACCAATGATGACAGCTTATATGAAGATGACAGCAAATTACATATTCGCATTGAGCTGGATAAAGACGCTAAAACCATCAGCTTTATTGATAATGGCATTGGCATGAATGAAGCTGATGTCATCGAAAATCTAGGTACGATTGCCAAGTCTGGCACAAAAGCCTTTTTAGAAAAACTATCAGAAGATAAGAAAAAAGATGGTCAGCTGATAGGTCAGTTTGGTGTGGGATTTTATTCTGGTTTTATCGTTGCTGATAAAATCACTGTAGAAACCCGCAAAGCAGGTGAGAATGCCAACCAAGCTGTGCGTTGGATATCAGACGGTACAGGGGCATACACCACTGAGACCATCAGCAAAGACAGTCGTGGTACGACGGTGATTTTACATCTAAAAGATGAATACAGCGAAGGTGATGATAACTATCTTGACCGCCATAAAATTAAACAACTGGTCAATAAATATTCTGACCATATTAGCTTGCCGATTGAGATGCGTAAAGAAGTCTGGCAAGAAGAAGTCAAAGAAGACGAAGATGATGACACCCCAGCAGGTGGTGATTATGTGCTAACGGACGAATGGGAAGTCATTAACCAAGCATCTGCCCTATGGACTCGCTCAGCCGATGACATCAGTGATGAAGAATACAACGAGTTTTATAAAAATATTAGCCATGATTATGCAGATCCCTTAGCATGGACGCATAATCGTGTGGAGGGGCGTGTGCAGTTTACCCAACTGCTTTATATTCCCCAAAAAGCCCCATTTGACCTATATGCTCGTGAGCAACAGCGTGGATTGAAGCTTTATGTCAAACGTGTATTTATCATGGATGATGCCGAACAGCTGTTGCCCATGTATCTGCGATTTGTTAAAGGCATCATTGATTCAGCTGATTTGCCATTGAATGTCAGCCGTGAATTACTTCAAGAAAGTCGTGATGTGAAATCCATCAGAGAAGGCAATGCTCGACGTGTGTTGACTCTACTGGCAAGCTTAGCCAATAGTGAAGACGCTGAAAAACAAGCGAAGTTTAAAGCATTTTATGCTGAATTTGGTGACGTGTTAAAAGAGGGTTTGGGTGAGGACATAAGCAACCAAGCTCGCATTGCCAAGCTATTACACTATGTTACCAGCACGCATGACGGGTTAGAAACCAGCTTTGTCGATTATAAAGAACGTATGAAAGATGGACAAAAAGCCATCTATTATCTGACCGCTGATAACTTGGCATCTGCCAAAAATAGTCCACAACTTGAGTTGTTTAAGAAAAAAGGCATTGAAGTCATCTTAATGACCAGCCGTGTTGACGAATGGGCAATGAACTTTTTACACGAGTTTGATGGCACACCGCTACAAAACATAGCCAAAGGGGCGGTGGATTTGGGTGATTTGCAAGATGAAGAAGAAAAGCAAGAAGCCGAAAAAGCCCAAGAAACGCTTAAACCTGTGGTGGATAAATTAAAAACTGCCCTAAGTGAGCGTGCCAAAGATGTGCGAGTGTCTAACCGTTTGGTGGACAGCCCTGCATTGTTGGTTACCGCTGATGGTGAGCTGTCCCCTCAAATGGTGCAAATGCTCAAGCAAATGGGGCAGGAAGTACCCGAGACTAAGCCCATTTTGGAAATTAATCCCAATCACCCACTCATTAAACGCCTTGAAACCAGTGAACAGTTTGATGACCTGGCTCAAGTCATCTTTGACCAGTCTTTGCTTGCTGAAGGTGGTCACTTAGAAGACCCAGCAGGGTATTTAAAGAGAATAAATGGCTTGTTGATGAAATAAGTTTTACGCAACTGAGTAACTCATAAAAAATACTAAGTAAATTAAATTGAACCGTACTCCCAAAAGTTAGATATTCCAACACTAACCTTTGGAGTGCGGTTCAATCATATTGGTCATCTTGGTATTTTTTATGCCAGATATGATTTAAAACCATTTAACAACATCTGCACTGAAATCGAGATTAAAATCATTCCCATCAGCCGTTCAATTGCTTTTAGCCCCCGACTGCCCAAAATTTTATACAATTTGGTTGAAAAATATAAAATCACCGCTGAGACCGACCATGCCAATACGACTGCTGATAGTGATTTCATGATTTGATCAGGGTTACGTTCCACCAGTAAAATCAGTGTTGCCAAAATTGAAGGACCTGCTACCAAAGGAACGGCAAGTGGTACGATAAATGGCTCACCACCATCATCACTGTCATCGGGTAAAACCCCACCTGGAGCAGGAAAAATCATGCGAATGGCAATAATCATCATCACCACACCACCACCAATAGCGACCGCTTCACGACTTAGCCCAAGTGTGTGTAAAATGCTACCACCAGCAAATAAAAACAACACCATCAGCCCCAATGCGATGAGCAATTCACGCACGATGATGGGTTTGCGACGCTTTTCTGGCACGCTGTCTAGTACAGACAAAAATATGGGAATATTTCCCAATGGATCCATGATTAAAAATAAAGTCAGAGCAGTGGCAAAAATTTCCATAAAAAATCTCTAGGGTGTATTCATATTTGGATAATATGGCTAAAAAGTTGGTTAAGATGGTAAGTAAAAACCACTAAAAATAATGGATAAAACAAAAAACCCCACGCAAGAGCGTAGGGTCATTGTGCTGGCAGGTGATGAGTGATTAATATGATTAACATCATAACTGCTAAAGAATATTGGCATCCCGTAGGGGATTCGAACCCCTGTTACCGCCGTGAAAGGGCGGGGTCCTAGGCCTCTAGACGAACGGGACGCAAGAACCGAACTTCAATCGCTATGATACTATAATACCATACTGCTACTACTATACTGCTACTGCTTTTACCGTATCGTATCATGTTGAAGTGGGGCGTATTCTAATGAGCATTGCCAGTGATGTCAAGTGATATTTTACTGATTATGTTTCTGGTTGGTTTTTGGTGGTGATATTGGGGGTATTGTTATTGATGATTGGCAACATCGGATAGCTGTTCATGATAAAACAAAATAGCTCAGCAGTTTTTTGAGTGTCATAAATGGCAGAGTGGGCTTCACGACTGCAAAACTCAATACCAGCAGTGGTACACGCCCTTGCCAAGACTGTTTGTCCAAATGCTAATCCTGCCAAAGTTACGGTATCAAACACCGAAAACGCATGAAAGGGGCTGTGATTTTTGCTATTGGTGCGTTCGATGGCAGCATTTAAAAATGCTAAGTCAAAATGGGCATTATGTCCAATCAACACACATTGGCGACAGTCGTTATCTCGGCGAATGTCTTTGAGTTGTTTAAAAATACGTCTTAGGGCGACTTTTTCGTCTTCGGCGATTGCTTTTCTTAAAGGGTTGTTGGGGTCGATGCCTGTAAATTCTAGGGCGCTGGCTTCTAAGTTTGCTCCTTTAAAAGGGTTTATGTGGGCACTGATGGCATCGCTTGGATAAAGTTTGCCATCAGTGTCCATTAAGATGGGTTGGCAGGCAATTTCAAGTAGGGCATCGGTTGTGGCGTTGAAGCCTGCGGTTTCAACATCGACCACCACAGGCAAAAAGTTGCGAAATCGTTCGGCAATTTTAGGCTTGGTGGGCTTGGTAAGATTGGCAATGTTTGTCATTGATGCGTTTGTACTTTGGTTTTGTGATTCGTTACTCATGCGTTGTGTCTGCTTACGTTGTGCCTGTTACGTTGTGTCTGCTTGGTTTTTTAACTGTTCTGTCGGATTATCTGTCAGTCTGTATTTGCCAAGTGGTCATTGACCCTGCCAATAGTGGGGTTAGGGTTTTGTTGTCAAAATAGGGATAATGCTCAGGAATGGTCAAGGGTGATTTGATTAATGTGATGTGTGTGTTGTTGACTGGTAAGCCATAAAAAAGTGCCCCAAAAACGCTGGCAAATCCTTCTAATTTGTCCAATGCCCCTGCTTGTTCAAAGGCATTGGCATACAGTGATATGGCGATGGGAGCTGAGTAACAGCCTGCACAACCACAAGCATTTTCTTTGGTGTTGGTGGTGTGTGGGGCAGAATCTGTGCCTAAGAAGAATTTTGGGTTACCACTGGTGGCAGCTTTGATAAGGGCATGTTGATGGCGTTGGCGTTTTAGGATTGGCAAGCAGTAATAATGGGGTTTGATGCCACCAACCAGCATGTGATTGCGATTAAATAGCAAATGTTGTGGCGTGATGGTTGCTGCCACATTATCACCATGAGCCATGACAAATTCAACAGCATCGGCGGTGGTGATGTGTTCAACCACGACTTTTAATTCAGGAAAATCCTTTAATAATGGCGATAACACACTGTCTAAAAAGCAAGCTTCACGGTCAAAGATATCCACGTTGCCATGCGTAACTTCACCATGTACCAGTAAGGGCATTGCGTATTTTTGTAAGGCTTCTAGCACGGCATGGCAGTTTTTTAAATCCGTAACACCGTCTGCTGAATTGGTGGTTGCCCCTGCTGGATAGAGCTTGACTGCTTGTACCACACCGCTGGCATGAGCGTGGGCAATCTGCTTGGCATCGGTGTTATCTGTCAGATATAGCACCATGCGCGGGTTAAAGGCATTTTTGCGAGATGGACTTAGGTCGCTGTCTGCCAATGCTTGTAAGATACGCTCACGATAAGCAGATGCTTCTTGTGTGGTTTTGATGGGTGGCACAAGATTTGGCATACATATGACCCGATTAAAGGTGGCAGCTGCGTGTGGCACGGTGGTGGTAAGGGCATCGCCATCACGCAAATGAATGTGCCAGTCATCAGGTTGGATAATGGTCAAGCGGTTGGGTGTTTGTGCTGAGTTTATTGGGGTCTGTGTGGGCATGATGTTGCGTTTCCTAAGTGTTGGATAATCTTTGGATAATCCATCGCCATTGAATAACCACTGGATTGTTTAATCACTGGATTGTTATTAAGGACATGCCCTAAGAATCTACATTGATTGGGCATTGATTTGGGCTACTTGTTATTTTTTTGTCTCTTTTGTCTGGTTATTGACTGTTTGTTTATCAACTTTTGGGTCAGATGGTGGTTCAGGTGTGTCGTCTTCATTCACTCTTAAAATCACCACGTCTTGTGATGGGGCAATGGTTGGTGTGGTTGGAGCAGATGGTTGATGGGCAGGTTGCTGATGGTGATATTTTAGCACTGTTAATAACAATAGTCCGCCAATCACCGCCACAATCAACAAAATCACTGGATTTTTATAAAAGGGTGCAGGTTCATCAAACTCAAATGGCGTTTCATTGGTGGCCAGTGGTCGGTTTTCTTGCAAAAACCCAAAGTTCACCAAAGGACGAGAGTGCGATATGTTGGGTTCTTCATTGATTTTTAGCCGTTGTCTGCTGAGATAAACATCTGTTACTTGAGCTAATTGTAATAGCCAACGCCGATACGGCAGGTGAATGCCTGTCATGCTGGTAAACTGTGTGACTAAGGGTGGTTGGTTGGTGGTGGTTGGCATGTTTGTTAAGGTTGCTGATTTTGCTGTCGATGTGGTTGTCAATGCCTTGGGTGTTTGGGTACGTCCAATGGCTTTGGCATAGCTTGGTAGACCTTTATCAGCGTTACCATGGTTGGTATTGTTGTTTGTATTGGTTATTAGGTTGTTTGTTGCATTGCTTGCTGAGCCATCAGTATGGAAATTGTCAGTATGGGTGTTGTCAGTTGGTGTTGGCGGCGTTGGTAGTATCATTGCCAATAGGGTTTGCCAATGCTTGACATCGATGCTGGGGGGTGTGGCATTATCTGATGATGATTGTTGAGTTAATTGGTCTGATTGCTCGATTTGTGTGGTTACTGTGGGGCTTGTTTTTTCCACCTTTGTTTTTTTCTCGTCAGTCATGGCAAAACGTTTGGCTTGCAAAAATTGTGGCTGTAGGGACAACCATTGGGCAATTTCATCACTGTTAAGCTGAGCATAATCAACAATGATGCTCAGTTCCCTGAGTGCCAAACCGATGACCAAATCCAATAAAATTTCTGCTTGATGTGGTTTGGTCGCAAGACGTTTGGCAATGTCATCGCTGATGACAGAGGCTGTGTTTGCACCGTGAAATAACAGGGTTGCCATGCCCTGCACATTAAGGCTGACTTGTTGCATGGTATGTAGGTTCATGGCATTGTATTGGCGTAAGGTTTTGATATTGGCACGTTGTAACAAACGTTTGTGAACAGTATCTGCATCTAAGGCTTGATGAGCCTTAATCAAACCAAAGCAAAATGATTGTAAGCACAATGTCAGACCTTGTCGAGCTTGGGGCAGAGACAGTTGGGTGGCATCTGCCAACAGTGGCACGATAGGCTGGGTATCTTGGTACAAGAAATCATAAACAGAAACACGAGTGGGAGACAAATGCGACATAAAAGCATCAAATCATGATTAAAATTGATGACAATCTTACGCATTTATGACCCAATAGACAACCCAAGCGTTATCATTTAAGCTTTATTGATAAATGTTTCAGTGATGAATGTTAATTTATCAATGGATTTTTAACAATTAAACAATTAAACAATTAAACAATTAAACAATTAAACAATTAAACAATTAAACAATT
>ERZ1023396.98-NODE-98-length-39813-cov-6.295035_pt1 | contig 39813 bp, 38 predicted proteins | sample MGYA00380504_ERZ1023396 | MGnify/ENA primary metagenome ERZ1023396 (study PRJEB33173, sample SAMEA4830410) | metagenome | study: EMG produced TPA metagenomics assembly of the PRJEB25223 data set...
AATGCGCTTCAAACCAAGCTTGTTTCAACGCTAGTCATCCTTGCCGGGGTGGGACGACGAAATCTTTTTTCAAAATCAGATTTCTGTCCCACTCCCTATTTTCTCGATACAGAATCGACAATATTCTTTTTGTTATCATATTTTACCGCGAAGTAATTTTCATCATGATAAAATAAAAACCAATAATTTTGATGAATAAAATACGGAAATAAGCGCTCTTTTTCTCTAATAGACTGCATAGGATAGTCATCATAAGCTGTCACCCAAAGTGGATTCGTATGTGCCGTCGTTGGGAAAATATCTCCTAAATGCACCGCTTTTTCCCCTTCACTTTCTATAATTATAATGGAATGTCCAAAACTATGACCTCCAGTATGTTGCATACGTATGCCTGGACATATTGCTATTTCTCCATCAAACAAAATAAGTTGGTCTTTAAATGTTCCATTATTCTTTTCCCAGTAGGTTGATTTACTTCTAATATTTGGACTTTGAAATTCATGCCATTCATCTTGTTGTATATAATGTACAGCATTACTAAAAATTGCATTTCCTGCATTGTCAGTTAAACCAGAAGCGTGATCAAAATGCATATGAGTCATCAAGACGATATCGATATCTGTCAGTTGTAAATTCAATTTGTTCAATTCTACTTCGATTTGACTTTCATAATCCACACCAAAATTACGTCGCTCTTTTTCCGTCAATTTACTATTTCCGATACCCGTATCTATTAAAATATGTTGATTATTTGTTTGAATTAAAATTGGATGCGTAGGTAAGGCAATTTGATTTTTATCATTTACATTATAACGTTTTGTCCATAATGCTTTTGGTACAACACCAAACATTGCGCCACCATCGATATTAGTAATGCCTCCATTGAGTTGATGAATCGTAAATTGTCCTAATTGCATAATATTCCTCCTTGATATGGAACTCTTATTATCATTATAAACATTTTACAAATAAATATAAATTTTCACAAAAAAACGTTGCTCAGTATATGAACAACGTTAGTTTGAATGAAATTGTGCTTCCATGCGATAAATTCTCGAACCTTTATCCGAAAATTTTCTTTCATATTCTGTTTCAATATTATCTTCATCGTCTTCTTGATGAAGATTTAAATTTATTTTTGTAAAATACATACCGAATTGCGACATACTTTCAAGACTATAAGCAAACAAGCCTCTATTATCAGTTTTGAAATGAATTGCGCCATCATCTTTTAAGATTTCTTTATACAACTTTAAAAATGATGCATATGTTAATCTGCGCTTTGTATGTCTACGCTTTGGCCACGGATCTGAGAAATTCAAATAAATTCGTGATACCTCATTTGGCATGAAATATTCGGTTAGCTCACCCGCTTCGTTACATATTAGCTTGATGTTAGTTAAATTGTGTTCTAAAACTTTATCTAAAACTTTGACCATGACATTTTTTTCTCGTTCTATAGAGATAAAATTAATGTCAGGATTTTGTATAGCTAATGTTGTAATAAATTGCCCCATGCCAGATCCAATTTCGATATGAATGGGTGCATCATTATCGAACCACGCTTGCATTTTACCATTATGCGTACCATCAACATCTACAATACTTGGGTGAGATTTCAAATAATCTTCTGCCCAAGGTTTATATCGCATTCTCATTACTTATACTCCTTAAATAAATGCATTATTCGTCATAACTTCATTTAAAAATTTCAACCACGTATTCATATCTTTATAACGCTTTTGTTCTTCGTACCATTGTACCATACCGATTGATTGAATGACTGTATACCACTTCATTCGCTTCTGCAATTCGATAGTGTCATTCGCACCATAAATATTTAGCCACTCTGACCATTGTTGCTCAGGAACGTAGTTATATAGGAGCATACCTATGTCAATCGCAGGGTCGGCAATCATAGCACCTTCCCAATCAACTAAATAAAGTTCATCCCGATCTGACAATAACCAATTATTGTGATTTACATCGCCGTGAACAACAGTAAAGAACCGAGAATCTAGTATTGGTAAATGCTCTTCTAAATACGTTAACGCTTTTCGTACAACATGATGTGTTAGAACTTCTCGAGATAATGAGGCATTGATTTTGCGTAACATAATTGTAGGAGTTATAGGTTCCATTTCCATACGCTTCAACATATTAAGTAGCGTTTTAGAATTATGAATTTTCTTCAATAGCTGTGCAACTCTTTTTTGATGCATTTCCTTGAATGACAATTCACGACCATTTTTCCAATGCTGAGCTGTTACCACTTCACCAGTTTCAATGCGTTTCGTCCAAACTAGTTTAGGCACAATACCTTCTGCAGATAATGCAGCTATAAAAGGATTCGAATTACGCTTTAAAAATAATTTTTGGCCATCTTGTTCAGCCATATATGCTTCACCTGAAGCACCGCCTGCAGAATCTAGCGTCCACCCTAATTGATAAAATTGCTCCACCACGTTCACCTCACTTTCAATAGAAAATGGCTCTAGAAAGTTATTTTCAAGAGCCATATATAACAATTGTTAACAAAAAATGTACGAAACCTCGTAATTAAACGTAATTATTTACGTATTTGTCCCATTACGTTTTAAGTTCATACTATGTACTTATTAGCTTTTTTATATAATCGTCCACGTCTCTCTTGCTAATAAGAATATCGTTTCTGTTTTATGAAATTGCTTGTTCAATTTCAAGACTCATAAAAGATTTTATAATGTTTGGGTATTTATTTCAACCAAAAATGAGAAACAAAAAGTCACTTTTTACTTCCTATGTAAGATATGATTCATAAAATAGCGTCAGTTGAAATTATACCACATTTCAACTGACATAAATATGTTAAATTATCTTTCAGCTTCTAAAGGAACTGCACTTTCATTCTCAATATAATGTGTAAAACCTTCTTGTAATTTTCGTGTAATTGGGCCAACTTTACCGTTTCCAATAGCTTCACCATTTAAATTAACAACTGGCATAACCTCAATTGAAGTACTTGAAACAATAACTTCATCCGCATTTTTCAAGAAATCTACGGTAAATGCTTCCTCTTTAAAAGGAATATTATTTTGTTCAGCAATTTCTTTAATTACTTGTCTTGTAATACCATTCAAAATCAAATTATTAATTGGATGCGTATAAATTGCACCGTCTTTTATAGCGTATGCATTACTAGATGATCCTTCAGTAACTTGTTCGCCTCGGTGTTGAATCGCTTCTTGTGCATTATATTTAACTGCGTATTCTTTAGCCAAAACATTACCTAATAAATTCAAACTTTTAATATCACAACGTAACCAACGAATATCTTCAGTTGTAATTGCATTAATACCTTCATCTAAGGATTTATATGGTCGGTCATAACTTTTTGTGAATCCCATAATATTTGCTTTTACAGAAGGTGTCGGAAAGGCATGATCACGAGGAGCAGCACCACGTGTCACTTGTATGTACACGCCACCATTAATAATTTTGTTTGCGACAATTAATTCTTGTACTAAATCAATAAGACCGTTAACTGTGTAGTTAAGTTCTAAACCAATTTCTTTGGCACTTCTTAATAAACGTTCAAAATGTGGTTTCGCAGTAAATAATTTATTATTATACACACGTACATATTCATAAATACCGTCTCCAAAAGTATACCCTCTGTCGTTATATGGTACGTTTGCGTCATGTTCTTCAACTAACTGTTCATTAATTAAAACTTTAGTCATAGTTATCCCTCCACACATAATTTATATAATGCCTCTAAGTAAATACTAGTTGCATCAAGTAATTGCTTTTTAGTCATATATTCATTTTTTTGGTGCATTAAGTCTTCAGTGTCTTTGAACATAGCACCAAATGCTACGCCTTTATCTAAGTTGCGCGCATAAGTGCCACCACCAATAACATATGGTTCACTATGATCACCTGTTTGGTTTCTATAAGTTTCCACTAAACTTTGCACAAATGGGTCATTTTTATCTACATAATGCGGTGACTGATTTTTACCTAATTCGATATCAAATCCAAGTGCATTAATTTCTTCTTCAAAACGTGTCAGTGCTTTAGTAAATTCAAACCCTTCAGGATAACGTAAATTAATACCGAAACTACCACCTTCTTGGTTATTATAATTAATAACACCAATATTAGTAGTGACGTCTCCCATCACATCCGTATGGAATTTCATACCCATTTTTTCTCCAAAGTCTGATTTAAACAAATAGCGTTCGCTAAATGCTACAAAGTTAGATGCTGTTTTATCTAATTTTAAGTTTGCTAAAAAGTTTAATAAATATAACCCTGCATTCGTACCTTTTGATGGATCCATACCATGAACTGCTTTACCAAAAACTTTTAATTCTAAAACACCACTATCAACTGTGCTTGTACCATCTAGTTGATTTTGTTGTAAGTAATTTTCAAAGTTTTGAATGACATCAGTCATATTTTCTTTCACTAAAACTTTGGCAATTGCCTCATCTGGTACCATATTATATCGCTGACCTGATACAAAGCTATACAATTCATAATCAGGTTCATCAATGTCTTCAGCTTTTGCTGTTTGGATGACATCAAACGTACTTATACCTTTTTCACCGTGTATCGCTGGAAACTCTGCATCAGGTGCAAATCCTAATGTTGGCATTTCTTCTGTTTCAAAATAACGATCAGTACATTTCCAATCAGATTCTTCGTCGGTTCCAATAATGATATGTATACGTTTTTTCCAGTCAACGTTCATTTCATTTAAAATTTTAACTGCATAATAAGCAGCAATTGTTGGTCCTTTATCGTCTAATGTGCCACGTGCTATTATTTTATCGCTCGTTACAACTGGATCAAAAGGATCTGTGTCCCAGCCATCACCAGCTGGAACGACATCAACGTGACATAAGATGCCAAACACATCTTCGCCAGCACCTGCTTCTATTCTTCCAGCAATATGATCAACATCATGTGTCCCAAAACCATCACGTTCAGCAATTTCATACATATAATCTAATGCCTTGCGTGGCCCAGGGCCAACAGGATATGCATCTGATGCTTTACTATCATCTCTAACACTCTCTATTGCTAATAAGCCTTTTAAATCATCAATAATTTGTGATTCATAAGCTAGAACTTTGTCTTTCCACATTTACGATCCACTTCTTTCTTAAATACTAGTTTAAAATATATTTTACATGATGTTACACATAAACTACAGCGAGATGACAATATTATTTTGATTTTTTTACTGTAACATTAATACAAAAACAGTTGAGTCTTGTTATAGCAAGTAATATCGCAACTGTTATATTTTAATTAATATATTAGAAAAACCTAACTCATTTATACGTGAGTTAGGCTTTTAGTTAATAACTGTTATTTTTCATCGTTGTCAAATTTATTTTTGTTGTTTTTTAATTCTTCTTCAGTGACAACTCTTAAGTTGTTAGATGGATCAGCTGCACCTTCATCCGTGAAACGAGCTTCATCAATTTGATCTTCATCTGAAGATTTTACATTTTTAAAACGATTTTTTTGGTCATTGATATAGCCTTTAGGATCTTGTTTCACTTTGTTGACATATCCTTTAGGGTCTTGTTTTACTTCATTAACAGTTTCACCTGCTTTACTGCTAATTTGACTTGCTATATCTTTAGCATTTTGTTTGTAAGATTCTGGGTTTGACTTATATTTGTCGTATTCACCTTTCAACTTATCTCTATTTTCTTTTTTAGAAAGTACGACAGCTGCTGCTGCGCCCCCAATACCTACAACTGCTTTTAATAATCTTGACATAAAATTACACCTTCTTTAATTATTTTATTCCTAATTGTTCAAAATCTTGCTCTTTTAAATGACGATATTCGCCGACAGCTAACTGTTCATCAAGTTGTAAATCTCCTATTGAGATTCTCTTTAACGCAAGTACTTCATTGTTTATAGCATGAAACATGCGCTTAACTTGATGATACCTTCCTTCGGTAATAGTTACAAATGATTTCCTTTCTTCTTGTGCTTTTACCAAAGTAGCAGGCTTAGCTAATCCATCATGTAACTCAATACCCGTTTTAAATAATTCTATATCATTATTTGTAATACTTTTTTCTGATAAGACTTCATAAGTTTTGGACACATGTTTATTAGGACTCATTAACTGGTGGCTAAAATCACCATCGTTTGTAATAAGAAGTAGACCTTCAGTATCTTTATCTAATCTTCCTACTGGAAAAATATGAAAATCTTTATAGTCTTTAAATAAATCTATTACAGTTTGATGTTGATTATCTTCAGTAGCGCACACATAACCTTGTGGTTTATTTAACATCAAATAAAGCTTGTCAATATAAACAATATGGTTATTATCAACAGCAATGTAGTCTTCTAACGCATTGACATTCGTTTTTGCTGACTTTTCAACAGTACCATTCAATGTCACTCTACCTTTTTTCAATAATTGTTTAACTTCAGTACGTGTTCCGACACCCATATTAGCTAAAAATTTATCTATTCTCATTTAATCACACCTAGTTTACGACGTATTTTATTTGGTATTTCACCTAAAAATTGGTCTGCTAAATGTGTTTTCATCGTAATTATGCCATAAACTAAAATACCTACTATTACACCTACTACAACTATTATCAATGCTCCCATTTTACTTTCTGGAGAAACTATAAATTGTAAAATGAAGTAAGTTAATTCAACAGCTAACATCATGATAAAACCGAATAAAAAGATTTTTGCAAAATGTAACCAAGTTTCACTGAAGTTGAATTTCGCATATTTTTTAAGAATTACAAAGTTACAAATATTAGCAAAAAGCAACGCGATCGCTGTACTTAAAATAGCACCTGATGTATGGAACATATATATTAGCGGTGTATTTAATACAATCTTAATCACTACAGCAGCAAGAATGACAAATACCGTAAGTTTTTGCTTATCAATACCTTGTAACATTGATGCTGTAACACTTAATAATGCTATTAATATTGCTACAGGTGCATAGTAGAAGAGTAAGTGGCTACCTTCAACATTGTAACTATAAAAGACATTATATAACGGCAATGCTAATGCCATGATACCTAGACTAGCTGGCACCGTAATGTACATTAAAACACCTAATGACGTTCTGATTTGTCTATGCATATTGTCTAATTGTCCAGTAGCATATGTTTTCGTAATAAATGGTATTAAGCTGACAGCAAAACCAGATGCTAGTGACGTTGGAATCATAACTATTTTATTTGTCGTCATATTTAACATAGTAAAGAATTGGTCATGTAATTCTTGTGGTACGCCTGCCAAACCTAAGGCATTGTTATGTGTAAATTGGTCGACTATATTAAATAATGGAAAATTCAAACTAACAATAACAAATGGAATACTGTACGAAATTATTTCTTTGTACATTTTGCCATAAGATACCGTGATACCCGTATCATCAGTGGTTACCATTTTCTCAATATTTGGTTTACGTTTACGCCAGTAATACCATAGCGTAAAGATACCCATAATGGCACCAATTGCTGCAGCAAAAGTTGCCACACCATTTGCAAGTAATACTGAACCATTCATAATGTTTAACACTACATAACTACCAATTAGAATAAATAATATTCTCGCAATTTGTTCTGTTACTTCTGACACTGCAGTAGGCCCCATAGACTTATAGCCTTGGAACACACCACGCCATGTAGCTAATAATGGAATAAAGATAACTACAACACTAATTATTCTTATAATCCAAGTGATATCAGCAACAGACCAACCTCCTGAGTCTTTTGAATCTTGTGCTAATGTGATAGAAGCAATTGTCGGTGCTAAAAAGTATAGTACGGCAAAACCTACTATTCCAGTTACGGTCATCACTATAAAACTGGATTTATACAATTTTTGACTGACTTTATATGCACCTAACGCATTATATTTTGATACATATTTTGAAGCTGCTAACGGAACACCTGCAGTTGCTACAGCAATTGCAATATTATAAGGTGCGTAAGCATAGTTAAATGGTGCAAGGTTTTCTTCTCCTCCAACTATTGCATAGAATGGAATGATAAAAAGGACACCTAAAACTTTAGTAATTAAAATACTTAATGTTATGAGAAAGGTCCCTCGAACCAATTCTTTACTTTCACTCATTTATATCTTCCTATCTCAATTTAATTTTAAAATCATAACTTCAATGATAACGTTATACACACTTTTTTTCAAAGTTATACATATATAAAAATAACACAGATAAATATATAAGTGTTCATTACTTTGACTAGTTATAACTATTTTTTAAAAGCGTGTTTACAAATTCAACTTTCCCTTATGTTGCAATTCATACAAACGTTTGATGTTATATTGAAAAATCTATATTATCATGTTTTTAAACATAAAATAAGTCATATTATGTAGTAATACAAACATATTAATAATAAGGAAATATAAATATGAAAAAGGAGTGGGACAGAAAGATTTCGTCGTCGCACCCCGGCATAGATGACTAGCATTGTAAAAGATTGATTTGAAGTGTATTTTCAATACAGTCAGCTCTTATCAATGTGAAATGAGACTAGGACAAATTAATATTATCCCAGCCTCCTAAATTTATATGAATAATGCATGTTTTATTAGCGATAATTTTAACAACATAATAAAATCAGCAGTTATGTATTATTATGATAATATCTTAATGAAGAAATTACCACGACATTAAGATTGTATAGCATTATCAATCTTTTGAGATAATTGCTTGAGGTAATCAAAATTCAACTTAAAGTCATAGCTTTCTTTAACATCAGGCGTTTTATAATCTTCCAAAAATTGTTCCGGTGATTTCATAAATACACTTTTAAAATTTTTTGAGAATGTAGAATATGATTTATAACCATAATTTCTCCACAAATGTTTAGTTGTATCCATTGTTAACATTTCTACGGCTAAGCGATAAATTTTAACTTTAATAATGTACTTAGTGATAGAAATATTCATTTCTTCAGAAAAAACACGCGATAAGTAACTCGGATTAACATAAAAAACCTTAGAAATTTTAGATAATGTTATATTTTCTTTGTGATGTTCAAAAATATATTTCAAAATCGTTTTGATCAAATTATTATTAATCCCTAAGTTATCTTGTGAATAGTATTGCGCAGCCCTAATATAGTTAATAAGTTTAACTACATTAATATCGGCATTAAAGAAATCCTCTTCATACAAATAAATAACTGTGTCTAAAAATTGTTTCTTTATTGCTAAATCTAATTGTTGACTTTCGACATCCAACTGCCTCATTTTATACAACGAAAAACGGTTAAAACTAAATTTATTAATGCTTATTTCCATCACAATGCCAGTAGTAACTAAAAGTTTCGGAGAGGTATAAGGCTCAATAATCAAAAATTCATTCTCTTCAAAATGTTCAACTGAAATTTTATCATGTAGTTCTGCCTTACCTGATAATATATATATCACTTTAACTTCATCTAAATTTTCATTAATTTCAACATTTTTTTCATGAATTTTATAGCTATAATCCATAATATCCCTCTTTTATTTTTAAAATTTCTATAAATATATTCAACTAATTAATAAGCTCTTAATATTAAAGTACAATTTAAATTATTTAATATTATAACTTCTAATACTATGTAATAACAGTAAATTTCTAATAAATATATATAAATATTATCTTACTGTATCGATTGCTTAACTGTTCAATCTCTTTGCCAGTAATTGTGTTTATATACATTAAATCTACCTCAAAAAAATTAATAAATCATTAAGATTTATATATATGTTGTCAAACTCACTTTATAAATATAATATTAGAATAATTTTATATAATATTACTAGGCAATTTCACTACTTAGTAAATATTCAGCTTCAAAAAGTAAAAAATTTAAAACGAATTTAACTTCATTAAATTAATTACACATAATCATTCAATACACTCATTGTGATTATTTCGATTCATCGCTCTTTTTTTACTTTAATTAATCTATTTTTTTCTGCTTTTTTAAATTAGCTACATTAGCGATTAATATTTGATAATATAAAGAAAGTTCTCCAATAGCGAAATATAATACATTTTGCGAAATAACTATATTTAATGACTGAAAGCCACCTATAACTAGGTGGCTTTGTTGTGTTGCTATTAATAATATACGGTTAACTTAAAATAAAAATGCCCTATTTAAAGGACTATAACAATGTTTATAAGAAACTCCTTCAGAGATAGCAATCATTTCATATTAATCTTTTTATCAATTGCTTTATTTAACATAATAAACAGCAACAGTGTTGAATTTATATAATATTGGCAGTGCTTTGGGCCGATTCCTGCGGGAATCGCACTCGCCGAAGACTACAGGCTGAGACAGTGCCCGCTGAAAGCGTGCACAACAAAACTGCCAACAAAGTCAGAAGATTTGTTGATAGTCTCTTATTATATTGTCAGTAAATAGACTTTAGATATTAGTCCTCCTAAGGTCTTTTCTATAATATTGGCAGTGACTTGGGCCGACTCCTGCGGGAATCGCACTCGCCGAAGACTACAGGCTGAAGCAGTGCCCGCTGAAAGCGTGCACAACAAAACTGCCAACAAAGTAAAAACTTTGCCGACAGTTTGAAAGACACTATTTAAAGGCCTTTTTATTATGTTAGAAATTGGTCAAAACATAATTAGACAATTAGAAAAATATGTAATGATATAATCACCTATCATTACGTTATAACAGTACGACACTTTAATATAAATGTATATAGCATACAATTACTGTGTAAAATAAATCAATACTTAAGTAAAATTAAACTTAAATTAGTAAAGTACGTAAACCATTGTAACAATTATTATCTTCTAAATATAATTCTATTAGTTCATTTAACATATAAAATAATAAGAAATCAAAATTCATTGTGTTTAACATAGCTAAGTTTATATACCTAATTGCTGACAAAGCAAGTAAACATTATTAGTTCACTAGCTTCCAAACATATATTGCTTTAAAATAAACGTATATTCTAATTGGAGGCTAACTAATGTATCAAACAATAATTATAGGCGGTGGCCCTAGTGGCTTAATGGCAGCTGCTGCAGCTAGCCAAAACCATGACAAAGTACTATTAATAGAAAAAAAGAAAGGGTTGGGTCGAAAATTAAAAATTTCTGGTGGTGGCCGTTGTAATGTTACAAATAGACTGCCCTACGAAGAAATAATTAAAAACATTCCCGGCAACGGAAAGTTTTTATATAGTCCCTTTTCAATTTTTGATAATGAATCGATTATCGAATTTTTTGAAAGTCGTGGCGTCAAATTAAAAGAAGAAGATCATGGACGTATGTTCCCAGTATCTAATAAAGCACAAGATGTTGTTGATACACTCGTTAATACATTACATCGCAATAATGTTGAAATTCTAGAGGAAAGTGTTGTTACAGAAATTACAAAAAATGCTAATGATCTATTTACAGTTCAACTTAATGACAACAAATCATTTACGAGTCATACAGTTATTATTGCTACTGGCGGGACAAGCGTACCTCAAACAGGGTCTACAGGCGATGGTTACAAATTTGCCAAAGCATTAGGTCATCAAATTACAACACTGTTCCCAACCGAAGTACCAATAACGTCACCTGAGCCATTTATTAAAAGTAAACAGCTAAAAGGTTTAAGTTTAAAAAATGTAGGCTTAAGCGTGTTAAAAAAGAATGGTAAGCAACGTATTACGCATCAAATGGATATGATTTTTACTCACTTTGGTGTAAGCGGACCAGCAGCATTACGTTGTAGTCAGTTTGTCTATAAAGAACAACAAAATCAAAAGAAAACTGATGTTGCTATGGAACTTGATGTTTTTCCTAATTTGTCAATTAACGCAGTAACAGAAAAAATACAATCACTATTAGCTGATGAACCTGATAAACAGATAAAAAATAGTTTACATGGAATTATTGAAGAACGCTATTTGTTATTTATGTTGGAACAAGCAGAAATTCCATCTGATATTACCGCTCATCACCTTTCCAATAAACAACTGCTGACATTAGCAAATTTATTTAAAGGGTTCACGTTTACCGTAAACGGCACACTTCCTATAGATAAAGCCTTTGTGACAGGTGGTGGTGTTTCATTAAAAGAAATACACCCGAAATCTATGATGTCCAAATTGAATTCAGGTTTATTCTTGTGTGGTGAAGTGTTAGATATTCATGGTTATACAGGTGGTTATAATATCACGAGTGCATTAGTTACTGGCCATGTTGCCGGTTCAAATGCTGCCCAATTTAACATATAAATGTAAAAAGCTTTTGACCGTCTTAAAAACGATCAAAAGCTTTTTTAACTTAAATACTATTAATTTCTAGACCATCTGAACCCCAAGCATTCATACCGCCTTCAACATTCACCGCATGAACACCATTTTCTTCTAGATATTGAGTAACTCTTTCACTTCTTGGACCTGCTTTACAAATAATATAATAAGTGTCATGGTCATTGAAATAATTTAAATTCTCTGGAATTTGATTCATTGGAATTGTTTTAGCATTTGGTATAATACCCATTGCCGTTTCTTCATCAGTTCTAACATCAACTATATGAACTGGATTTGAATCAATAATCTTACTCTTTAATTCTTCAATAGTTATAGTTTCCATTATTAAAAACTCCAATCTATATTATTTAGCTACAATATTCACTAATTTTTGAGGAACTGCGATAACTTTTTTAATATCTTTGCCTTCAACTTCAGCTTTAATTTGAGCATTATCAAAAGCAAGAGCTTCCATTTGTTCCTTCGAAGTATCTTTAGGAATATTTAACTTCGCACGTACTTTGCCATTAACTTGAACAACAATTTCAACTTCATCATCGATAAGTAGTGATTCATCAAAATTTGGCCATGGCTGATAAGTAATTGTTTCATTATATCCAAGTTTCGACCATAATTCTTCACCAATATGTGGTGTAATCGGCGCTAACATTTTTACAAACCCTTCAATATAAGGACGATATAATTCATCAGCTTTATAACAATCATTAATGAACATCATTAATTGACTAATTGCTGTATTAAAGTTTAATGAGTTGAAGTCTTCCGTAACTTTTTTAACCGTTTGATGATAACTTTTATCTAACGATTTATCATTTGTATCGACAATTTTTGTTGTTAAAGTACCATCTTCGTTAACTAATAAGCGCCAAACACGGTCAAGGAAACGACGAGAACCATCTAAACCATTTTCACTCCAAGCAATTGCAGCATCTAATGGCCCCATAAACATTTCATATAAACGTAATGTATCGGCACCATGACTGTGTACAATATCATCTGGATTAATGACGTTACCTTTAGATTTACTCATTTTTTCGTTACCTTCACCTAAAATCATACCTTGGTTATATAATTTTTGGAAAGGTTCTTTAGTTGGTACGACTCCTAAATCATACAGTACTTTATGCCAAAATCTTGCATATAATAAGTGTAACACTGCATGTTCAACACCGCCAATATATAAATCTACTGGTAACCAATGTTTTAATTTTTCAGGATCTGCAAGCATTTTATCATTATGTGGATCAATATATCGTAAATAATACCAACAGCTACCAGCCCATTGGGGCATAGTATTTGTTTCTCGACGGCCTTTCATACCTGTTTCTGTATCTACAACATTAACAAATTCATCTATATTTGCTAATGGTGATTCACCAGTTCCAGATGGTTTAATTTCATCCGTCTCAGGTAATAATACTGGTAATTCTTCTTCTGGCACTGTTGACATTGAGCCATCTTCCCAATGAATTACTGGAATTGGTTCACCCCAATATCTCTGACGACTGAACAACCAATCTCTCAACTTATAGTTGATTTTTCTTTCGCCAGCTTGTTGTCTTTCTAGTAATTCAATTGCTTTTTCAATTGCCTCTTTATTGTATAAACCATTTAGCTCACCAGAATTCACGTGTGGGCCGTCACCTGTGTAGGCTTCTTTTTCAAGATTACCGCCCTCAATTACTTCTTTAATTGGTAAATTAAACGTTTGTGCAAATTCATAGTCACGTTGGTCACCACTTGGTACTGCCATTACAGCACCAGTACCGTAAGTAGACAATACATAATCTGCAATCCACACAGGAATCTGTTCACCTGACAATGGATTAACAGCAAAGGCACCTGTAAATTCACCAGATTTTTCTTTAGATAAACCTGTACGTTCCAAATCAGATTTTTTAGCTGCTTCATTTTGATAAGCCGTTACAGCATCTATTCTATCTTCTGTCGTAATTTTATTAACTAATTCATGTTCTGGACTTAAAACTAAGAAAGATGCTCCAAATGTTGTATCCGGACGTGTAGTAAATACTTCAATATTGTCATTGAAGCCCTCCACGTCAAAACGAATTGATGCCCCTTCTGAACGACCAATCCAATTACGCTGCATGTCTTTAATTGATTCTGGCCAATCTAAGTCTTCTAAATCTTCTAATAAACGATCAGCATATTCAGTAATTTTCAATACCCATTGCTTCATTGGTCGTCTATAGACTGGATGTCCACCTCTTTCTGATACACCGTCTATAACTTCTTCATTTGATAACACTGTACCTAATGCTGGACACCAATTTACTGCAACTTCATCAACATATGCTAAACCTTTATTGTATAGTTGAATAAATATCCATTGTGTCCATTTGTAATATTCAGGATCAGTGGTATTAATCTCTCTATCCCAATCATAACTGAAGCCTAATTCTTTAATTTGACGTTTAAATGTATCTACATTGTGTTGTGTAAACTCTCTAGGGTTGTTACCTGTATCTAATGCATATTGTTCCGCTGGAAGACCAAAAGCATCCCATCCCATTGGATGCAATACATTGTATCCTTCCATACGTTTGTAGCGAGAAATAATATCAGTTGCAGTATAGCCTTCTGGATGACCAACATGTAAACCTGCTCCTGAAGGGTACGGGAACATATCTAAAGCATAAAATTTCTTTTGACCTAAATTATCACTAGCCTTAAATGTTTTATGCTCTTCCCAATATTGCTGCCACTTTCTTTCAATCTCGTTATGATTGTAATTCACCATGTTTCCTCCTATTCAATAAAAAAACACCTCAAACTATGCTTAATTTTCAAGGGACGACGTTAGCCGCGTTACCACCCTCATTCACTTTCGTGCACTCATTTCATTAAGTAGTTAGAGATGTTATTAATCCATTATTTATTACGTTGGTAAGTTCACTCATCACTTTACACTAGTTCACACCATCCTAGCTCTCTGTAGAAAAGTTAGATAAGTTACTACTCCGATACATTACTAATGATATTTGAAATTGGGTTGATTTTCAAGTGGAAAAATCAACAGTCACTCGCATTATAGAAATAATATTAGTCATTTTTTACATATTTAGCATCCGCTTTTCCAAACAGATAGACAAATCCAAGCGCAATAAATAACAATGCCATCATGGCTAAAAACATAATTTGCATATTAAAAGTATCTACAATAACGCCTCCAAAGACTGGCCCTATTGCTTTCCCTATAGTTGATGCTGAATTTACATACCCTTGATAAGCGCCCTCTTTACCTGTCGGAGCTAATTTGTGTGCAATAGCGGGAACTGCAGGCCATACAAACATTTCACCTAGACTTAATATCACCATACCAATCATGAAAATAGAAAATTGCTGTGCAAAACTTGTTACAAAAAAGGAAAGGATAAAAATCGCTATACCGATATATATTTGATATTTTAAATTGCCTTTTAACAATCGTATAATTGGTAAAATTAAAGGTTGGGCAACGAGTATCAAAATACCATTAACTGTCCACAACAAACTATATTGTCCCATTGAAATATTAATTTGTTGCGTAAATGACGCAATAGTACTTTCCCATTGAATATATGCAATCCAGCAAATACTAAACATGGCGCAAATAAGTAGTAAAGATAATAATTGTGGTCGATTTTCTTTTGCAAATAACGTTAGACTGTCATTAGGTTTAACTTTTACTTCAAGGTTAATATTAAAATTAAAAATCGCAACAATAGCAAATAAGATATACATGCATAAGTTTGCAATAAATATATAATTAAAACTTAACTCAGCAACAAATCCGCCTAGTGCAGCTCCCAATGCTACACCTATGTTTTGCGCTAAATAAATAGCGTTGAAAGTCTGACGTCCACCGTTTGGCCAAACAGCACCAGCCATAGCATAAATTGCTGGAATGATTAGTCCACCTCCGAAACCTAGCAACACTAACCATACAGCGTACCATGGCCAACCATGAAACAGGTTTAATAGAGTTGTACTAAACAAACAAATAGCTGTGCCTAATAATATAGTTTTATAGCCTCCTAGCTTGTCAAAAAGCGTACCGCCAAGTAAATTACCGGCAACCATACCCATGGAGTTAATCAATAATACCAAACCAGCTACAGTTAAACTTTTGTTTAATTCTTCATTCATATAAATCGTATTTAATGGCCATAAAAAACTTGAGCCTGTTATATTTAATGCCATACCAATAACGAGCCACCACACTGATTTAGGCATATTCATACATAAAGCCCCTCTCTAATTATAAAAATCTACTCATACAGTAAACAATATAACACTAAAATATGTTAAAATCTTTAACTAGAATGATTTTAGAAAGGAAAATGTAAAATGGGTAATTATTTCCCTTATGCCTTTGAAGACAAAAGATATCATACATGGAACTATCATTTAAAAAATAAATTTGGACAAAAGATTTTTAAAATTGCGATAGACGGCGGTTTTGATTGTCCTAACAGAGACGGCACAGTAGCATATGGAGGCTGTACATTTTGTTCAGCAGCAGGCAGTGGTGATTTTGCTGGAAATAGAGTTGATCCAATCGAAGTACAATTTAAAGAGATTAAAGATAAAATGCACGAAAAATGGCATGAAGGTCAATATATTGCATATTTTCAAGCTTTTACCAATACCCATGCACCTGTCGAAGTTTTACGTGAGAAATACGAAACAGCATTAAAAGAAGAAGGTGTCGTTGGTTTATCAATCGGTACTAGACCAGATTGTTTACCTGATGACGTGGTAGAATATTTAGCTGAGCTCAATGAACGAACTTATTTATGGGTTGAACTCGGTTTACAAACTGTACACCAAGAAACATCTGATTTAATAAATCGTGCACACGATATGCAAACATATTATGAAGGTGTTGCAAAATTGAGACGTCATAATATCAATGTATGTACACATATCATAAACGGTTTACCAGGTGAAAATTATAATATGATGATGGAAACAGCCAAAGAAGTTGCACAAATGGATGTTCAAGGAATTAAAATTCACTTACTACATTTATTAAAAGGTACTCCTATGGTTAAGCAATATGAAAAAGGCATGTTGGAATTCATGTCTCAAGAAGATTATACAAATTTAGTTTGTGATCAGTTAGAAATTATTCCTAAAGAGATGATCGTACATCGCATCACTGGAGATGGCCCAATTGATTTAATGGTTGGACCAATGTGGAGCGTAAATAAATGGGAAGTATTAAATGAAATCGACAATGAATTAGCACGTAGAAACTCATACCAAGGTAAATATTTTGAAAAAGTGACACAATCATGAAACTAGAAAGAATATTACCTTTTGCTAAAACATTATTAGAATCGCATGTCACACCTCAAAGCATTGTCATTGATGCAACTTGTGGCAATGGTAATGACACTCTATTTTTAGCTAACTTAGTGCCTCAAGGTCATGTCTATGGCTTTGATATTCAAGAACAAGCACTGGCAGCTACTAGTGCTAAAACAGAAAATTATCATAATGTTACGCTAATAAAGGATAGTCATGCCAATGCGTCAAAACATCTTACATCCAAACATAACGGTACAATTGACGCAGCGATATTTAACTTAGGTTACTTACCAAATGGCGACAAGTCAATAGTGACTAAGCCGTCATCTACAATAGAAGCTATTAATTCAATTTTTAATATGTTAGCCACTGAAGGCATCATAATTTTGGTTATTTATTCTGGTCATGAAGAAGGCGCTGTCGAAAAAGATGCGCTTATGAAATATTTACATGATTTTGATCAACAGCAAGCACATATCTTACAATATCAATTTATAAATCAACAAAATAACCCACCTTTTATATGTGCCATTGAAAAAAGATAATAAAAAGCCTCAGAACATTGTTCTGAGGTTTTTTATTGCTCTAAACATTTAAGATAGATTTTAAACTAGACTGTAAACTAGTTTCTTTAGCTGCAATTTCATCTTTAATGAAATCTAAAAGAGCTTCCCTTTTCTCTTTTAAATCTTCATTGAAATGAATAATAACTGTACGTTCATCATTTTGTGGTCTTTCTTTCAAAATCCACTTTTTTTCGACTAAATCATTATACGTACGTGTACGTTTATATGATTTAATATGAACGAAATCATCCATTTCTTTAAGTGTCATTGAGCCTTCTTTCCATAAAGTAAGCAATATTAAGACTTCTTCTTTAGACATCTTATATTCCTTCTTTATACTGTCAAAGATTGCTTCAACATCGTTTAAAAGTTGATTTAGGCTTAAAATGCCTTCAACCTTATTCTGAAGCGCCTTTCCCATAATAATAACCCCCAATAAAAATAATAATAAAACATGAAAAAATTAATTTTATTAATTTTAGTAAGTATTCTTTTTTGAGAACAACATTCACTGGATGAATATTACATTTTTTAATAAAATTAATCTTATACACATTTTAAATTCAATCAAAGAAATATGCAATTAAGTTAGCTTTATTTTTGACTGCATTTCTTTTAAAATTTCAGTTGATTCATTAAATAATAATTTTTCCTCGTCATTTAATGGCATTGCTATCACATTTACTGCCCCATTTCTATTTAATAACGTTGGGACACCAATATAGACATCTTGTTGATTATATTCACCTTCTAAATAACTAGACGTAGTTAGCACAATATTTTGATTTTTTAAAATGGCTTGAGTAATATGCACCAATGCTTGAGCAATACCATAATAAGTTGCGCCTTTAGCTTGGATAATCTCATATGCTGCATCTCGTGTATTACGAAATATCGTGTCAATCAATTGTTTATGTTGTGAATTATTATTTAATATTTCAAGTACAGGTTGACCTGCGATATTTGCCTGTGACCATACGGCAAGTTCAGAATCTCCATGTTCCCCTATGATGTTAGCATCTATACTCGCTGGAGCAACATCTACATATTTTGAAATCTGGTGTTTTAATCTAGCAGTATCTAATACTGTACCAGAACCAATCACTTGGTTTTTTGGTAATCCAGAAGTTTTATATGCAACATAACTTAAAATATCAACTGGATTTGAAGCTATCAAAAAAATCCCATTAAATTGATACTTCATTATTGTAGAAACAATCGACTTTATTATTTTAGCATTTTTTTCTACTAAGTCTAGTCTAGTTTCTCCTGATTTTTGAGCTGCACCTGCTGTAATTACAATAATATCAGCATCTGCACAATCTTTATAATCACCTTTTTTTATATTTACTGTTGTTGAACTATAAGGAGCCGCATGGTTTAAATCTGCAACGTCTCCAGTTACCTTTGTCTCATCTAAATCAATAATCGTTAAGTCATCTGCTATACCTTGTACTACCATAGCAAACGCATAACTAGAACCGACAGCACCATTTCCAACTAACACTACTTTATTTCCATGTTTAACATTCATAACCATCTCTCCTATACAGTAAGATAATGTGATTTTTTTCACAATTAAACTATATCAAACCGATCACAAACTTTCAATATTTTTGTGATTATTTTCACATATATTAATAAAAAAACGATTTAATCTATATTCAATATAAATTAAACCGCTTTGACATAACTTTATATTTTAATGTTTACGATACATTATTTTCATCGTTAACGATAAAACCCATAGTACTCGCACTATTGTTTAAAAACGATAAAATATAACGCATGACTTCATCTCTTTCTGGCTCATTATGAATTTCATGATAAAATCCTGGCCAAACTTTATAATATAACTCGTTTGTTTTAACTTTATCTTTCAGCATTTCCGTGACTTTAATATCACTTATTTTATCTTCACTGGCAGACATAACTAGTGTAGGTATAGGATCAATATCTTGCAAATGCTGCACAGTTTCTTTCATTACTTCGACAATCTGTTTATACCAATTATAACTCACTTTACTTAACATCAATTGATCTTCTTTAGTTTCTTGTATAACTTCTTCGTTTCTAGTTAAGTCTTCAATTTCTATACCCATATTAAAGCGAGTATCTTTAACTAATCTTCCAATATTAGAAATTACTTTATCTTTTCTAACTTTATTGTTCTTTTTGAATTCCAATAATGGTGAAATTAACATTAACCCTTCTACAGGTACCTCTACTTTTTCTAATAGATTTAAAACAATTAATCCTCCAAGACCAACGCCTAAAATGTATGTAGGTATTTTATATTCATTAGCAATCCTAATCCAATCTAAAATATGTTCATGATAGACATCAAAACTTTCAATTTGACCTTTATTTGATCTCGCAGTTTGACCTTGACCAGGTAAATCGCCCATTATAACGTGATATCCATTTCGGCGAAGCATAGTGATTAAATAAGCATATCTACCTGTGTGTTCTAACATATTATGTGCAATAACAACTACACCTTTTGCTTCATTCTCTGTTTCCCACTTCCACATGTCAATACTTCCCCTTCTCAATAGAATTCATTATATTAATTGTATCAAATACTGCTATAAAATTTCCATTTTAATGTGTATCATCTTCAACTTTACACCTATAAAATAGAAAAATAGCACCAACATTTTTATTGTTACTTAATTTTGTGTATTAAGTAAATAATTTTGTATAAAATCAACTTGTAAACGATTTCTTCCCTAATAAATTCATGATACACTTAAATAGAACTAAATATAATTGTGAGAATGGAGGAATACATATGCCAATCATTAAAAATTTTTTCATTGCTTTATCAAACAACAAGGCCTTAAACAACACTGCTAAAAAACTAGGACCCATGTTTGGTGCTAATAAAGTTGTTGCAGGCAACACCATTCCAGCTTTGGTAGAAACCATTTCCCGACTAAATGAAAAAGGTATCGTCGTGACTGTTGATAACCTCGGAGAATATGTCTCTACTGAAGGAGAGGCAATCATGGCTAAAGACCAAATCTTAGAAGTCATGTATGCCATTAATAATTATAATTTAGATGCACATATGTCTATAAAAATCAGTCAATTAGGAGCTGAATTTGACTTAGATTTAGCTTATCGCAATTTAAGAGAAATTTTGCTAAAAGCTAATGAATTTAAAAATATGCACATAAATATCGATACTGAGAAGTATGATTCTCTACTCGATGTTATTCAAACAGTTGACCGTTTAAAAGGTGAATTTAAAAATTTAGGTACTGTAATTCAAGCATATTTATTTAAAGCAGAAGCTTTAATAGATAAATACCCTGAGCTGCGTTTACGCTTAGTTAAAGGCGCATATAAAGAAAATGAATTCATCGCATATCAAACAAAAGATGAAATTGATCGAAATTATATAAATATTATTGAAAAACGCCTTCTTAATTGTAATCACGTTACATCAATAGCAACGCATGATGATCAAATAATAAATCATGTTAAACAATTTACTAAAGACAATAACATAGATAAAGAACAATTTGAATTTCAAATGCTATATGGTTTTCGTACAGAATTAGCTGAAGAAATCGCTAAACAAGGCTATAATTTCTGTATTTATGTCCCATATGGTGATGATTGGTTTAGTTACTTTATGCGTAGATTAGCAGAACGACCACAAAACTTAGTTTTAGCTTATAAGGAGTTCACTTCTCCTAAAATGCTTAAAAAACTAGGCATTATCGCTGGTGCTACTGTAGCTGTTGGTTCGCTATTAAGTATCATCACTAAAAAGGCAAAATAATTTTTGCCACTGACGCTAAAGGTGTTAGAATATTAATATTATCGACGAATTTATTAACGTCAATTTCTATTTTAATACGATAGAAATTGACGTTTTCTTTTACTGTAAGCACTAAGTTATATATTTTGTGACGAAATTTTACGGTAATATTTTAATATAAAAAAGGCGAATCCATTGTCATATGAATTCGTCCTTTTCATTCGAGAATTGGTTGTTGATAACCCAAACTCTTAATAATTTATAAATTATGCATCTATAGATTTTAATAAATTAGCCATTTCAATTGCACTGATAGCCGCTTCAGAACCTTTATTTCCAGCTTTAGTACCGGCTCTTTCTACTGCTTGTTCGATATTATCTGTTGTTAACACACCAAAAATAACTGGCGTATTTGTTACATCATTAGCTCTTGAAATACCTTTTGAAACTTCATTACAGACATAATCATAATGTGATGTTGAGCCTTTAATAACACAACCTAATGTAATAACTGCATCATATTTCTCTTTTTCAGCTAACTTTTTAGCAACTAATGGGATTTCAAACGCACCTGGTACATATGCTACGTCAATATTATCAGCATTTACTTCATGTCTGATTAATGTGTCTTTAGCACCTTCTAATAAACGTCCAGTGATAAAGTCATTAAATCTACTCACTACAATTGCTACATTTAAATCCGTGCCTATTAATTTACCTTCAAAATTCATAATTAAATCCTCCTATATTAAGTGACCCATTTTTTCTTTTTTTGTAACCATATAACTATGGTTGTGTTCGTTTTCTGGTACAATGATTTCTACGCGTCGTGCAATGTTCACGCCATAATCTTCTAAACCAGCAAATTTTGTTGGGTTATTACTCAACAAATTCACATTTTCTATACCAAAATATTTTAAAATTGCTGCCGCATCTTTATATTCTCTTAAATCATCTTCAAAACCTAATGCTCGATTAGCTGTTACAGTATCATAACCTTGTTCAATGAGCTCATAAGCTTTTAATTTATTAATCAATCCAATGCCACGACCTTCTTGCGGTAAATATAAAATCACACCCCCGTGCTCATTAATATATTTCATTGATTCTGCCAACTGTTCACCACAGTCACAACGTTGACTATGAAAAATATCACCAGTCATACAAGAAGAATGAATACGCACATTTTCAGTTTTTCGAGGCTCACCTTTGATGATTGCTACAATTTCATCTCTTGAACTAGCAGTTGTGAAACCTATCATATCAAAATCACCATATTCAGTAGGCATTTGTACTTTAGCACGTGCTTCAATATGTGATTCAGTATGTTTTCGATATTCAACTAAATCTGCTATAGAAATCATTACTAATTGGTGTTGCTCACGAAAGGCTTCTAAAGAATCACCTTTAGCCATAGAACCGTCGTCATTCATTATTTCACAAATTAACGCTGCAGGTTTGGCACCTGTTAATCGTGCTAGATCAACCGATGCTTCTGTATGTCCTGTACGTACCAAAACGCCATCATCTTTCGCAATTAGTGGAAAGAGATGTCCAGGTCTATTAAATGTTGCGGACGTTGTAGATGTAGCAATAAGTGCTCTTGCAGTTAACATTCTTTCGGCTGCGCTAATACCCGTTGTTGTATCGACATGATCGATACTAACTGTAAATTGCGTGCCATAGACATCCGAATTATCAGAAACCATCGGATGTAATTTTAATTTTTCAGCGATATCTGAACTTACAGGCGCACAGATCAATCCTCTTCCATGTTTCGCCATGAAGTTTACTGTGTTATCTTGCATCCATTCAGTTACAGCTACAAGATCACCTTCATTTTCTCTATCTTCATCATCTACTACAATAATACTTTTACCGAGCTTCAGTGCTTCTAATGCTTCTTCAATTCGATTTAATTGCATAGTATGCCCCTCCTTTAAAAACCGAAAGCTTTTAATTTATCTGCAGTTAAAGTTGTTGATTGCTTACCAACTATTTTATGCACATACTTGAATAGCATATCAGTCTCCAAATGCACATAATCACCAACTCGTTTATCATTCAAGATCGTTGATTTTCTTGTTTCAGGGATTAAATGAATATCGAATTCTTTGTCACCCAGTTTGAAAACTGTCAAACTTACACCATCAACAGCGATTGAACCCTGCTGTACCATCTCATCAAGTATGTGACTCGGTGGCTTGATTGACACTATTTTTGAATTATCAGACGTTTGTATGCGTGTAATTGTCGCTACTTCGTCAACATGTCCTAAGACAAAATGTCCACCAAAACGACCCTGTCCACTCATCGCACGTTCTAAGTTTACTTCCTTACCTTGTTTCAGTTGATTTAAATACGTCTTTGCTTCTGTACCTTCAATTACTTGAACAGTAAAACCGTGGTTAGTAAAGTCAGTAACTGTCAAACATGCACCATTTACACTAATGGAATCTCCAATGTGCATATCTTCAAGGATAGTTTGACATGTGATAGTTAATTCAACTACAGCATTACTACTTTGACTACGTTCGATTGTACCGACTTCTTCAACAATTCCAGTAAACATCTTTGCTCACTTCTTTCGCAGTTCTAATTTGATATTTTGCTCAAGCAACTCAGAATTAACAATTTCAAAATTCGGAATATCTGATAATTCAAGAACATTATCTGTTTGATAAAATTGATACTTACCAGAACCACCTATAATTTTCGGGGCATAATATAAGATGAGTTCATTTACCAAGCTAGATTGGAGAAACTCAGACGTCACGGTCGGACCAGCTTCTACTAGCAATTTACCAATACCTCTTTGATATAAATCACTTAAAATATTATTTAAGGAATAATCATCGAGAACTATTACTTCTACATTAGATGTTTGTGAACACAATTTATTATTTTCTGTATAAATCCATACTTTAGATTGTGGATCTGTAAAAATATCTAACCCCATATCAATCGTACCTGATTTAGATAAAATAACTTTAATAGGATTTTTACCATTCTCAATACGTGTAGTGTATTGTGGATTATCATGTTCAATAGTATTTCTACCTGTCAGTACCGCATCATGTCGATGTCTCAAATTAAAAACATCTTGCTTAACCTGTTTGTTAGTAATCCACTTACTTTGTGCGCTATCCGTAGCTTGCTTACCATCTAAACTACAAGACACCTTTACAGTTACTTCAGGAAGTTGTTCATTTTTAGCTGTAAAAAAATCTTTATATAAATTTTCTGCATCTTCTTGAAAGCGATAGTCCACATCAATACCTGCATTAGTTAAAATTTCATCACAATTTGAGGTTAATGTAGTATCTTTCATCGCATAAACAACTTTAGTAATTCCATATTCTATAATTTTATTAACACATGGCGGTGTAGTGCCAAAGTGAGTACATGGTTCTAATGACACATAAATCGTTGCATCTTTGGCTAGGTCTTTGGCCATTTCCAAAGCTTGAACTTCAGCATGTTTATCACCATGTTGCAAATGTGCGCCTAAGCCAACAATTCGACCATCACGTACAACTACGGCTCCTACAGGTGGATTGACTCCTGTTTGACCTTGTACCATGTGTGCTAAATTTATTGCATAATTTAAAAATTGACTCAATTTATCACCTCTTAAATAAAAAAACGCACCTGAAAAACATGAGTTTTCAGGTGCGGGATATATTTATATAACATTTGTGTAACTTAAATAATGACATACCTCTATCGTAAAATGGCATGACCAAATAAACACTATAGTAGTGTTGTGTTATATCTTCATTCTTTCTCCCATCCAGACTTTAACTGTCGGCTCTAGAATCAAACTAGATCAGCCATAAATGCTAAACATTTATGGGTCGCAGGCTTTTATACTGCCGGTTAGGAATTTCACCTTGCCCCGAAAGAATTACGTATGAAATTGTTAATGATGTTTGAGTCAAGTAACTTTATGTTAAGTTACATAAATTATAATACACTATTTATACAGTAAAAACAATCCATATTATTAAAGTCGGGTTTATTTTTTATTTTTACAAGCTATGCTTTCGATTGCTGTAGAAGCAACTTCACAACATCTACTGCTTGTTTAACTATCATATTAACGCCATTTCGTGATTGGTTAATGCCATTTGTAAGTTGGCCTAATGCAAACATATGGTGTAATGTGCCATATCTAGGACTAATTACTTGGTTAGTCTCTGGCACTATTTGAATACCACCTAAAGGATGGGCTTGTATTACTTGCCTATTTTCTAAATTTAGCACGAGTTGATCATCCCCATCTAATTCAGATAAATGTGACTTTGAGCCAGTAGCATTAATAATGACATCATAGTATTCACAATTGTTCTTGTCTTCACCATATGATATACAAAAATGTTGCCCATCATATGTAATATTTTGTAAATTAGCTTTAATCACTATGTTGTGATTCTCAATCTCAGCAATAAGTAATTCAGCTGTTCTCGGAGGCATCGGATTAGAATTTTCTTTGAGTATATGTTGATAATGATTTAAAAACTGTTCTTGATCTTGTCGATTAAAACTATTCCAAATCCAATTCATATTTTCTTTAATTCCTTCGAGTAAACTTTGTAACGTACCTAATTCCTCAGCATGCGTTAAATCAAATTGGAGTTGTTCTACGTGGGTGCGATTTTCTTTGCTCAATAGTTCAGTTAAGGAAATACCAAAATGTGCACATTCTTGTTTAAATAATGCTATCGCCTCTGTTAACGGCATATTTCCAAAATGTCGTTTTTTAATAGTATTAAAATTTTCAGGTGTAATGTATTGAAATTGCAATTCTGGCATATTGCCACGCACACGCGGTAATTTTGCACTTCTACTAGTCACTGTTAAAGGTAAATTAGGATGGTGTTCAGCTACGTAGCGTATTACATCTAAACTAGCTAAACCAGTTCCAATCACTGCAATGTTATCTGTGTCTTTCACTTCATCTAAGGTGTTATACGTTGGATACGGAGTTTGAATATAACCGCTTGTGCCTTTTAAATTATATGGATCGTGATAAGACAATGTTCCAATTGTTAAAAATACGCAATCATAAGTTCGACAACTTGTCATATCCATACTAGTACACACGCTATATGAAACTTGTGTATCTCCAATATCTGAATTAATAAATACTTCCTCAACCTTTTCTGAAATTTTATTAATATTGTCAAATTGATTTAAATAATAGTTTAAATAAGACTTCATATAATGGCCAAAAATAAATCTCGGCAAATATTCTGGATTATCAAATTTAAAAACATTTTGTTGTTGATACCAATCGAAAAATTCTCGTTGATTTTCGATATTAATAGACATTTCCTTAGCAGGTAAATTAATTAACAATTGATCACTGTCATTTTGAAATGGGACGCCCTTCCCCATATTTTTAGGTGTATCATATACATCAACGTACCAATCTTTAAACTTTTCATATTTAACCATTTCTCTTAGTACTGATACACCGGCTGTACCAGCACCAATAATTGCTACTCGCATATGACCCCTCCTGTAATTGATTACTGATAAATTTAACAATACTATATTCTATAAATAATTTCATTATACAACAATTTTTCATAGCTCTTGTTAATTATTTCTTTCAACTATGATACTCTATTTACATACAAAAAATTAATTTTAATAAAGTAATTTAAATGGGACGGTAATCAATGAAACGATTAAAGTATTTTGCAATATTAATTATATTAAGCTTTTCTATATTAGCAAGTTGTGATTTACCCGGTTTAGGTGGTGGCAATAACCAAAAAAATATCAAAATCTCTGCTTTGGCTACGAGTGAATCACAAATCATGGCATACATGTTAAAAGAACAAATTGAACATGATTCAAATGGTGAATACTCTGCTTCTATTATTAATAATTTAGGTTCAGCTACAATCCAACATAACGCAATGATCAATGATGATGCTGATATCTCTAGCACACGATATACTGGCACTGATTTAGTTGGTGTACTAGAACAGCAACCTATTAGAAACCCTCAAAAAGCAATGTCAATTACACAAACATTGTTCAATAAAAAATTTGATCAAACATTTTTTGATTCTTATGGGTTTGAAAATACTTTCGCTTTCATGGTCACTAAAGAAACAGCACAGAAATATAATTTGCGTACTGTTTCAGATCTGAAAAAGATTAAAAATAAAGTAAACGTAGGTACAGATTCAACTTGGATTAAACGTGGTGGCGATGGTTATAAACCATTTAAATCATTTTACGGTTTTGGCTTCAATAAATTAAAGCCTATGCAAATTGGTTTAGTCTATGATGCCCTTAAAAATAAAAAGTTAGATGTAGCATTAGGTTATACTACCGATGGTCGAATTTCTGCCTATGATTTAGTTGTGTTGAAAGATGACAAAAATTTCTTCCCTCCATACGATGCAAGTGCAGTTGCACCTAATGATTTTCTACAAGACAATCCGAAAATCAAAAAATCTATTGCCAAATTAAACAATAAAATTTCAACACAAGATATGCAAAAATTGAACTACCAAGCAGATGGTAAAAGTCTTGAACCTGCTGTCGTTGCCAAGAATTTTTTAGAAAAACATCATTATTTTGAAGAATAGTTATTTTGTTTTATAACATGTATAATAGGCAACGCTAGTATTTAGAGTAGGATGTGATCACATGAAGCTTATTTTCAAAGTATTTATTTCGACACTTTTATTATTATTACTTATCTCTAGAAAAAATAAAGTTTATTAACAAAAATCACGAGATCGGACATAAATCTGATTGGAAAAAGCGTCAAGTTCTATTCAAAATATATAGAATTTGATGCTTTTTTACCTTTTGAACAACAAAATATAATTTGTTCGATGATGTAACGTGCTGACACCCGATGGAATAGTAAGAAACTATATGTTTGAAACATACACCAGGCAGCCTTTGTTCAAAATAAAAGACTTAAAATATAAAGAGGGAGTGGGACAGAAATCCGATTTTGAAAAATGATTTCGTCGTCCCACCCCGGCAAGGATGACTAGCGTTGAAAAAAGCTTGGTTTGAAGCGCATTTTCAATGCAGTCAGCTACTGCCAACACGAAAAGAGACTGGGACGAATCAATGTTGTCCCAGTCTCCTCTTATTTTGAAAACGGAGATTTATATCTCAGCTTTCTAGTTTTTATTATTGCGATTTATGTTTGTCATCATCTTTATAGACAAAATATTTGAAATACTTACCTTCAGTTTTCATATCTTTATAAAAGTTGGCCATTAAACTTGCATTACTTTCTGCCCATTTAATGTCTGTTGCATATTGATGTTTACCTGGATTTTGTGGGTTCCATCTCATACTATATAATGTATTTTGTTCTTTTTTAGATAAGAAATGATCATGGATAAATGCCGCTCCACCTTCAATGGCTTTACTTGGCGTATCCCAACCATGCTTTTTAGCGTATTTAGCGCCTGTATTAACAGGATCTTCGTCAAGTGCGCCTACACCAAAGAAATTATAGTATTTTTTGCCATCAATTTCCACACCACTTGCTAATTCACTTTTAGCAGAGCCAGTTTCTAGCAATGCATGTGAAATTAAGTATACTTCATTTACATGTTTATGTTTTGCTGCTTTAATAAAATCGTCAGAGTGTTTTAATAAAGTAGGATTATCAATCAACATTCTCTTAATTCTATTTTCATCGATTCCTTGATAGCGATCAAGTTCTAAAAATTGATATTTTTGAGTATCGCTATCAATTAATTTACTACTATCCATCGCAGCTTTAATTTCTCCAGATGACGCATCTCGCCAGTTTTTATTATCTTTACTAGACACTTGTTGACTAGTATAGTTATGAATTTGTTTTTTCGACGCCTTTTCTAAAGAAACTTTGAGATTTTCTACCTTTTCTACTTCTTTAACATCTTTAAAGAAGATTTGATCAGAAATCATTGAAAAGACGATACTCACAACGACAGCTAATATTACCAATAAACCAATAATTGATAATATAGAGCCTTTACTATGCTTTGTCATGTTCACACCTCTAAGGTCAAAATTATCGTATTTAATTATAAGACTTCGATAATAAAGTCTAACACTTTACTGTAAAATAGACAATTTAATACCTAAGTTGTCACAAATTCATAAAAAAAGTAATGAAATTTTAATTTCATTACTCTTGACTTCTATAATAATCCATCATAATAAAGCTAACTGCTTGAGATCTATTTTTATAATAATAGCGATTCAAATCAATCGTACCTTCAATATCTCCATCACGATATAACATTTCGTTGGTCGTATTATTTATCATTACAAAATCTGATTTATCTTTTATTATGTCTAGGTCATCATGTCTAGAGAAAAAATGCTCTAAATTTAAGTGTGCGTAATCCATTATGAAACCTCCCTATTTATACAAAAATTAAGATAAAATGTCATATCTTTGAGTTAATCATGTATTCAATCGCTATGTTGTTTATTTATTCTATCTACTACTAATATTTAACACCTATTTATCTAATTAAGCAAATGAAAATTTCTATTAATCGTAATAAAATCTCTATATCCGGAAATTCAAGTTGTAATTACAACCTTAAAGGAACTATAATGACAATTTCAATCGAATTGCAAAAGCATCAACAGTTAATACACAAACTATTAAAACGATATAAAATCACGTATAATTATGATGAATATTTTCAAATATTATTTATTCACTTATGGCAATTACTCATTAATTATAATCCCCAGCATTCCAACTCATTAGAGTCATATTTATATATCAGATTACGTTTCCATTTGATTGATCAATTTCGCTCCAAACATCTTAAATATCACTTTGTCGATATCAATCTGTGCCACTTAGAAGCTCCGAATAATTTCTCCTCTATTGAAGCCTCCATTTTGTATACACAGTTTAGCAATCAATTATCTCACAAAGAACAACAATGGTTCTTGCTATCTTTACAAGGTTATAAGCAATATGAAATTGCTAATATTATGCAACTATCATTATCTACAATTAAAAATTATAAAAAGGCTGTACAAGTGAAATATTCAAATTATTTTAAAATATGAAAGGAATACGTTCATATGCATTCTTCAGCAAATATATTATATTTACACACTCAAAAAAGTACACAAACGAAGACACTTTGTCAACATTTAAACCATTACTACATTTATCCAACCACGCCTTACAATGTAGTAAAATATTTATTAGAAATCAATAATAAATCTTTAACTGTACAACTCAAACATGCCAAAGCCATGCTTAAAATTAATAAGTTAGTACCTATCTTCATCCACGACACTTTAATTCTATTTCCACTAAAACCTAAACGCGCACCGATACAATATTATATCAATGCGCATTCGATAAGTGGAGTAAAAACAAAAGGCTCCGCTTCAATTATTCAATTTAATAACAGTCAGTTTCTGACTATTGATGAACCCTATCATCTGATTCTAAAAAAATGGCAAGAAAGTATTGTCCTTATCCATTTATTTAAACAAACTTATAATTAGCTGTCAGTTATAATTTCGAATTATGTTTATATTCCAATAACTTTTTAGTAAAGTATGCAGTAGCAACCTTAATAAAATATAAGCTCAAAATAACTAATAAAATTGAACCTATCAGTGTTAAAATAACTACCAGAGGAGATAACGACACTTCCGGTTTTATAAAATATTGGACTGCAGTCAAACTTGTAATAAAACCAAATAAAAACACACCAATTAAAATAATATAGGCAAACAAAATACCAATTAATAAAGGAAACAATGTCGTCACTGAAACGACTTTTTCTTGAAAAATAAACTCTTTTAAAAATTGGTTAGAAAACCTTACTGGGCGTTTTAAATCAACCTCTGAATCTTTTGAAGTTGCTTCCTCTAAAACTTTATGTAAAGTACGTTTTTCTTTTTTATTCAAAAACCACAGCTGTTTTTTCACTTTCTGTTGAAAAATATTCGAACTCATGTACTATACCTCGCTCTATTTCGTTCATTTCAATTTACCATTAAAGTTTATAGTAAATAACACAATGATTCAATAGTAGAACCTTTTATCTTAAAAGTACCTTATCCTTGATAACAGCTATATCATTGTCTGACATTCATTTGTTTATTTAAAAACGTTCAATTTTGACCGTGCTAGCTTGCCTGGGTTATAGTTCGAGCCTGTAGTCACTCTCACATGCTATTCCCCTGGGTGTCAACACATTACAACATCGGGCAAACTATATTTAGTCATTCAAAAAATAAAGAAAACGTCAATTTCTATATCTTTTCAATAGAAATTGACGTTTATATTAAAGTCAGAGCTATTTATATCCTGGACACAATCTATTTCATTATAAAATAGATAAGCCAGATGATTGAATATCTTTAGCGAAACCTTGAACTGTATCAACTGACAGTTCTTCGATATCTCTGCCTAAGTTAGTATTTACTTTTTTAACAACGTCTGCAGGACAAGTAATAATATCTGCACCTAATTCATCTGCTTGAATTACGTTAATTACTTCTCTACAACTTGCCCATAATAATTTAACGCCTGCTTTACTATGTGCAATTTCAACTGATTCTTTAACCATTGGTACTGGATCTACGCCAGTATCAGCGATACGTCCAGCAAATACAGAGATATATGTTGGCACACCTTCTGTTACAGCATCAGTAATTTCTTTAACTTGATCTAAAGTATAAACAGCAGTAATGTTTAAACGTACATTATCAGCTGATAATTTTTTAATTAAAGGAATTGTTGTTTCACCTTTAGTATTAACAATAGGAATTTTAACAAAAACATTGTCACCATATTGTTTTAAGATTTCAGCTTCTTTTTCCATCGTTTCTAAATCGTCACCGAATACTTCAAAAGAAATAGAAGCATCAGGAATTTCACGTACAACTTCTTCTGCGAAAGCTTTATAATCCGTTACGCCTGCTTTGGCCATTAGACTTGGGTTAGTAGTAAAACCATCAACCTCTTTATTTTTATAAGCAGCTTTCATTTGTTCAATATCTGCACCATCTGCAAACACTTCAACATTTAATTTTGTCATTACATATTCCTCCTGACTAATATAAACAATTCTCTTCGAATTGTCTTAAAGCTATTAAACCATACATTTCATTTATACCACCATTGCCATAAAATTTCTAATTTTTTGCCTATACTTTATATAATTTCATTATTTAAAACATATTAATTCCATTCTTATACCTACAATTTATAATTACTCAACTATGGTATGAGTATGTATCACAGAGAAATCACTAATACTATTAACTTTTTGTAAAAGTGTGTTATTATTATCAAATGATACGCTATAGGAGGTAAATATGGCACGCTCAAAACTTTATTTTTATTTATCTGGGCTATTAATATTAGTAAGTTTTTGTTTCAATACTTACAACCCTTTGCTAGATCAGATATTTGATTCTATGATTAAATTAATTTTTGTCTGTAGCTTTATTAACGCAATAATTTTAATTGCTGCTATCATTCTTTCAGATAAATCAATCAAGCATTCAAAAGAACGCACGGATTGGGTTAAAAAAGCAAGCAAGCTACTACCATTCATCTTATTAATCGTGATTATTATACATATTTTATCTTCACTTGCTACTTTTGGCATCATTTTTTAATTAATTATAATTGTGTAAGTAAGACTACATAAATGTATATTTCACATTAAATCAACACAAATTAAGTAACATGTATACATCCATAATAAAATGACGAAGTAAACATGTCACATCGTGAGAGCGGGTATACGAATTCCAAGTGTAATTTGTTTGGGTTCTTTCTCGCTCTATTTTTTATGTTAGGAAGGTAATATACTATGCAGTATTTATATATTTTTATAGGCGGCGCGTTTGGTGCGGCGTTACGCTATGGATTATCTTTGTTTAATAACAATTCGACAGCATTTCCTATCGGTACTTTACTAGCAAATTTAACAGGTGCTACGTTAATGGGATTATTAGGTGTACTATCGTTAAATTATTTTCGAAATAATCCACACTTAAAAAAAGCTGTTACTACTGGATTTTTAGGTGCCTTAACAACATTTTCGACCTTTCAATTTGAATTAGTTACTATGCTTAATCATCAAGCGATCGTTCATTTATTTATATACGCTATTATAAGTTATGTATTAGGCATTTTATGTTGCTACTTAGGTGTCAAAATTGGGAGTTGGTTAAATGCTTAATTTATTATGTATTATGTTTGGAGGAGGCTTGGGTGCAGTAGTTAGAGGTGCCATTACAAATTATTGTAATCGTCACTTTGTATCCCGTATACCTATTGCTACTTTATTCGTCAATCTTGTCGGGAGCTTACTAATTGGAATTATTATGAATCAGACGTCAGATAACTTAATATTATCACTAACCACTGTTGGATTTTTGGGTGGCTTAACGACTTTTTCGACTTTGGCATCAGAACTTGTACAATTTATTGACAAAGAAAGAAATTTGTTTCATTTCACTTTATATTCTGTATTGCAATATCTTGGTGCTTTTATAGCTTGTCTTATAGGCTATACTATTAGTTAAAAAATGAAAAAATCCCTAGTGTAATTACCTACACTAGGGATTTTATTATCAGTTTATTGCCCACTAAACTCATCCGGATTAGGACCAATACGTTTATCTTCATTTAAAGCATTTAATTTTTCAATTTGGGCAGTTGTTAAACTAAAGTTAAATACATCTAAGTTTTCATCAATTCTTGATGGTGTAATTGATTTAGGGATAACAACGACATTATTTTCTATATTCCAACGAATGATGACTTGTGCAGGAGTTTTGCCTACTTCTTCTGCCACAGCTTTTACTACTTCATCATCCAAAATTTGAGCATTCATTAATGGTGACCAAGATTCAGCCACTATATTTTGAACTTCTAAATAACGGCGAAGTTCATCTTGTACTAAGTACGGGTGAAACTCAACTTGGTTAATTACAGGTTTGATAGATACTTGTGCTAATAAAGCTTCTAAATGACTAACAGTAAAGTTACTTACACCAATATTTTTAACTTTGTCATCTTTATATAAATCTTCCATACCTTGCCAAGTATCAATCATTACAGCTTCATCTAACCCTGGCCAATGCATTAAATATAAATCTAAGTAATCTAATCCAAGTTTTTTCAAACTTGTTTCGTATGCTGCTTGAACATTTTCACGACCGTAGTCAGCTAACCACAATTTAGATGTAATAAATAATTCGTTTCTTGCAATTCCAGCTTCAGCTAAGCCTTCTGCAATACCTTCTCCAACTTTTGATTCGTTATCATAAATCATTGCAGTATCGATGCTTCGATAACCATTAATGATGGCATGTTTTACAGCCTCTTTACAATCATCATTATTTTCAACACGGAATGTACCTAAACCAACTACTGGCATTTTATTACCATTATAAAATTCTACTGTTTCCAAATTAATACCCCTTCCAACTTAAGATAGTCTAATCATATAAAAATTACTAAAAATAACAAAAGATTATGCTTAAAAGTGAAAAATATACAAAAACTGAGCGTCTATTATTTTGACGCTCAGTTTTGTATATTAATTAAATGATTCAATTTTATCCATAACTTGCTGTAAATCTTCAACATTATATTGAATTCTACCGTGGAAAACAAATTTATTAAAGTACTCATCAAGTTGTTCTGGTCCAACTAATACTTTACTATTAGCAGTTTGCGCAAAGTTAGAAATAGTAACCCCACCATCATTTTTAGGATTGAAATATAAAATTGTTGTTGGTGTATATTTTAAATTCAATTCATTTTGTAAGTCACCAGCTAACTTTTCAACAGCTTCCAAATGATTAGAATAATTAACTACTGATAATGACTGTGTATCGTCATTTTGATCCAATACTAATACTTGAGGATCCTTCTTATCTAAGTCTAATGTATCAAATACTTGTGACATCATTGGCGTTTCTTCAAACTGAGCACCGCTTATACCATTATATACATGACCTTTTAATAATTGTGAATCAATAATATAAAGTCCTGTTCGTGTTAAAACTAAATGGCTAATACGTTGCACATCACTAAACTCATTTCGAGGTAAAAAGATATTTGCCATAATATGCATGTCTTCTGGTCGAATACGTTTTTCATTCACCAAACGCTCACGAATACCAATCAACCTCATATCAGTGACATATTCACTATGATTTTTCGAGAAAAGTTTTAACGCATCAATTTCACGATTTTTGGAGTTTACAGTGTGATCGTAATCTTCCTTTTGTTTAGTTACAGTTTTCTTATTTTCAATTCTTTCTTTTTCTAATTCCTCAGCATAAGAATCCTGTAATTGCTTTTCTTTTTTTTGATAATGCTCTTCTGCTTTTTGTTGTGCTTTCTTCTTACTTTTAAGTGTAACTAAAAATAATATCAAGCAAATGACTGCTACGATCACAGCTACAATCAAACCAATTTCAATTGGTCCAAATGAATTCATAACAATTTCGCTCCTTTTTTCTTCAATACTTACATTATAATAGAAAACTGTTTATCATTCGATGGAAAACTCACATATTTTTGAAATTGTTATTATGCTTGTACCGAATCTTTCAATAAATTAACTTTATCCAGTTTTTCCCATGGTAACAATACATCTGTTCTACCAAAATGACCATAAGCTGCTGTTTGTTTATAGATTGGTTGTTTTAAATCTAACATTTTGATTATGCCTGCCGGACGTAAGTCGAAATGATTTCTTACTGCTTCAACTAATTGTGCTTCGCCTACTTTACCTGTTCCAAAAGTATCAATTGCGATAGATACAGGTTCAGCTACACCAATAGCATATGCCAATTGAACTTCACATTTGTCAGCTAATTCAGCAGCAACAATATTTTTAGCAACATATCTAGCAGCATATGCAGCAGATCTATCTACTTTGGTTGGATCCTTACCACTAAAGCATCCCCCACCATGTCGTGCATAACCACCATACGTATCAACAATAATTTTACGGCCAGTTAATCCAGCATCACCTTGTGGCCCTCCAATTACGAAACGACCTGTTGGGTTAATATAAAATTTAGTCTCTGCATCTAATAATGCTGTCGGTACAGTTGGTTCAATTACATGCTGTTTAATATCTTGTTCAATTTGTGTTAATTCAACATCTTCTGCATGTTGTGTTGATAAGACAATTGTGTCTATACGTTTTGGTTCATCTTGCTCATCATATTCCACTGTTACTTGTACTTTTCCATCTGGTCTTAAGTAATCAAGTATTTTGTCTTTTCTAACATCTGATAAGCGTTTTGCAAGTTGGTGTGATAAAAAAATTGGTAACGGCATATATGTATCCGTTTCATTCGTAGCATAACCAAACATTAAGCCTTGGTCACCTGCTCCAGTTGCTTCTATTTCTTCTTCCGAAATATCATTACGATACTCTAATGCAGTATCTACACCTTGTGCTATATCTGATGATTGTTCATCTATTGCTGTTAAAACAGCCATTGTTTGACTATCATAACCAAATTTTGCACGAGTATAGCCAATTTCTTTTATTGTTTCTCTGACAACTTTCGGAATATCGACGTAAGTAGATGTAGATATTTCTCCTGAAATAAGTGCCATTCCTGTTGTTACTGTTGTTTCACATGCCACTCTTGCATTTGGGTCATCCTTTAAAATTTCATCCAAAATTGCGTCAGAAACTTGGTCTGCAATTTTATCTGGATGTCCCTCTGTTACAGATTCTGAAGTAAAAAGTCTTCTATTGTAAGTCATAATGTGCTCCTTTAGCTTTAAATTACGAAAATTCTCTATCTGTTGAGCTTAATAAAAAAGAGCCTTCATCACTATATAAATAGAGAGAAGGCTCTGTACGTCCATTCGCTCTTATCGTTCAGACAATATAGGTCTGCAAACGGTTTGGCACCTTCCTTCAATTAAGAAGAGGTTGCTGGGCTTCATTGGGTCCATGTCCCTCCGCCACTCAGGATAAGAGAATCCGTTACTAATATAGTAACTAATCTGGCATCTTATGTCAATTTAACTTTTATTCAAATTTTATCGAAAATTGGTATGGATTAATTATGTAATTATGTTATACTCGTTAAATGTAAGGGCTTACATTAAAATAACGATGGAGGGATTAAGTATGGCGATAGACACGTATACTTACACTAATAAACTACAAAACATTTTAAGAAAAAACACTTCCTTATTTCAATTATCAACAACAGAATTAAATTATAAAATCATTGATAATAATGAAGGTGAACTAACAGAACTAGGCGCAATAAACGCAAGAACAGGTAAATATACAGGTCGATCACCAAAAGATAAATTCATCGTTTCTGAACCATCATATAAAGATGATATCGACTGGGGAGAAATCAATCAGCCCATTGATGAAACAACTTTCCTTAATTTATATGATAAAGTATTAGATTATTTAGATGAAAAAGATGAGCTATACATCTTTAATGGTTATGCAGGTAGCGATGAAGATTCACAGTTGAACTTAACGGTAATTAATGAATTAGCATGGCATAACTTATTTGCTCAAAACATGTTCATTAAACCTAGCTCAAAAGAAGAAGCAGAAGACATTAAAGCAGATTTTACAATCGTTTCTGCACCAAGGTTCAAAGCTGATCCTACCATCGATGGCACAAACTCTGAAACATTTATTATTACATCATTTAAACACAAAGTCATTTTAATCGGTGGCACTGAATATGCCGGTGAAATGAAAAAAGGTATTTTTTCTGTAATGAATTACCTATTACCAAAAAGTGACATTTTAAGTATGCACTGTTCTGCAAATGTTGGTGAAAAAGGAGATGTCGCGTTATTCTTTGGTTTATCAGGTACCGGTAAAACTACATTGTCAGCAGACCCTACAAGAAAACTTATCGGTGATGATGAGCATGGCTGGAACGAAAACGGTATTTTTAATATCGAAGGTGGTTGCTATGCTAAAGCTATCAATCTATCACAGAAAAAAGAACCACAAATATATGATGCTATAAAATATGGTACTGTATTAGAAAATGTAGTTGTTGATAATTACGGAGATGTTGATTTCGATGACAATTACTATACCGAAAATACTCGAGCTGCTTACCCTATTGATCACATAGATAATATTGTTAAACCATCAAAAGCAGCGCATCCAAATACAATTATCTTTTTGACTGCTGATGCTTTCGGTGTATTACCACCAATCGCTAAGTTAACAAAAGATCAAGCTATGTATCATTTCTTAAGTGGTTTTACAGCTAAATTAGCTGGTACAGAACGTGGTGTTACTGAACCTGAACCATCATTCTCTACATGCTTTGGTTCTCCATTCTTACCACTCAATGCTACTGTATACGCTGATATTTTAGGTGAACTTATCGACGAGCACGAAGTAGATGTGTATTTAGTTAACACTGGATGGACTGGTGGTAAATATGGTGTAGGTAGAAGAATTAGCCTAAACTATACACGCCAAATGGTAAATCAAGCTATCACAGGTCAATTGAAAGATGCTGAATTCAAGAAGGACGATACTTTCGGATTAAGTATCCCTGTTGAAGTAGATGATGTGCCACAGACAATTTTAAACCCAATTAATGCTTGGAGCGATGCTGCTGCATATAAAGAGCAAGCACAAGACTTAATTAATCGCTTTAATGAGAATTTTGAAAAATTCGGTACTGAAGCACAAGAACTCGCAATCAAAGGCGGATTTAAACAATTATAATAATATGAAAAGAGGCTGGGACATAAGTATGAACTGCACCCAGTCAAGTAGACAAGTAAATAATTAAAAAATTGGTTAGTCT
>ERZ1023396.102-NODE-102-length-37701-cov-163.860995_pt1 | contig 37701 bp, 26 predicted proteins | sample MGYA00380504_ERZ1023396 | MGnify/ENA primary metagenome ERZ1023396 (study PRJEB33173, sample SAMEA4830410) | metagenome | study: EMG produced TPA metagenomics assembly of the PRJEB25223 data set...
TGGGTGTTGTTGGGGGTTAGCTCTATGATGTGTCCACGAATACAGGTCATTCTAACACCGCCTTAACGACTTCTAGGACTTTTTTGACCAATCAATCTATTCATAATCGTGTATTATAGAGTAGATTTAGTTAGATTTTTAGATTTTAAGTGGCTATTTTTAGCCCCCATGATTATTATCATTTGGGGGCATCGCTTGATTGCCTAAAATGACGCTTTTATGCGACTGTTTAAAGGCAACGGTTGAAAAGCAACGGTTTAAAAGAATTAATCCAACGCCAGTGTATCAAGGAATTTTTCAGCATCTAATGCCGCCATACAGCCTGTGCCAGCAGAAGTGATGGCTTGGCGATACACATGATCTGCCACGTCTCCTGCGGCAAAAACGCCTTCAATGCTGGTGGCGGTGGCGTTACCAGTTAAGCCACTATTCACCACAATGTAGCCATCTTTCATCTGTAGTTGCTGAGTAAATAGGTCAGTATTGGGCTTATGACCGATGGCAACAAACATGCCCATGACATCTAGCTGTTTGCTTGAGCCATCTTGAGTGGATTCAATGACCACGCCGTTAACCCCCATGTCATCACCCAACACTTCTTTGACTTGGGCATTCCATTCTATGCGAATGTTGCCATTTTTGACTTTGTCAAACAGCTTGTCTTGTAGGATTTTTTCTGAACGCAGGCCATCACGGCGATGAATGAGCACCACTTCGCTGGCGATGTTAGACAGATATAGGGCTTCTTCAACAGCGGTGTTGCCACCACCAATAACCGCTACTTTTTGGTCTTTATAAAAAAAGCCATCACAAGTGGCACAGGCAGACACGCCCAGACCTTTGAATTTTTCTTCAGATTCAAGCCCTAAGTATTGGGCGGACGCTCCTGTGGCGATGATAAGGGCATCGCAAGTGTAACGGGCATTATCACCAATCAGCTCAAAAGGTCTTTGTTGCAGATTGGCGGTGTGAATGTGGTCATAAATCAAAATTGTGCCGAAGCGTTCGGCATGGGCTTGCATACGCACCATCAAATCAGGACCAGTCAAGCCATGAGCGTCGCCTGGCCAATTATCCACTTCTGTGGTGGTGGTTAGCTGTCCGCCAACTTGTAACCCTGTGATGATGACAGGGTTTAGGTTGGCACGGGCAGCATAAACAGCGGCTGAGTAACCAGCAGGTCCTGAACCTAAAATAATGAGTTTGTGGTGTTGGGTGGTGGTCATAAATGTTCCTTAAAACGGTCATGATAAAAAGACAGGAAAAATGGCAGTATAAAAAAATGGCAGTATAAACTGGGTGATAACATAAGGGCTTATGCAAATAATAACAAGGGGATTGAGTTAAATTCTATGATTGATTTTATGAAAGATGGGTTTGCTTGGTTCTGTGCCAACCCATACCAACCCAAGTAAACACAGCAAAAAAATAATCAACAGTGTCGTAAGATAATGAGCCACATCAGCAAGTGGTACGCCCATTTGGTTGAGCATGACTGACGCATTCATGGCTGATGTGCTGGGGAACACCCAACGCAGATATAATAGTGGTTCAGGCAACATGTGAGTTGGCCATGTGACCCCTGATAAAAATAAAAGTGGCATGGAGCTTGCGACCAATATTTGCATGGCTCGCTCTCTAGAACCCAACCAGATACCCAACAAACACCCCATGGCAATGACCGCAGGGAAATAGACCATTAATAACCCCAAAGAACCCAATAAATTTTGATTGCGTGGATAATCATGACTGGGAAATACCCACCCATAATAAAAACACCCCACCCAAAAACCCAAACAAGACAATGCTAAGATTCTGGCAAGCCAACCTTTAAACGTGGTGCGATGGGTGCGATTTTCTACCCATGTGCCAACCAGCATTGCTGTTCCCATCAGATACATCTGTTGCAAAATCAGCATAGAAACAGGGGGAACAACATAACTGCCATAGCCTTCGGTGGTGTTGTATAACGGATTTATGGTTAAGGAGATGGCGTTAACATTTTGCTTGGCTAAGGTGCTGTCTTGCCCTGTGGCAATGGCTTTTTGAATTTTAATGCCAGCCGATACTGTACCAACCACTTCCAAAAAACCCGTTTGCACTTGTTTATTTAGCAAAAAATAATTGCCATTGGCAAGCACGCTGACTTTGGCAGGTTGTCCCATATTGACGTGTTGATATAACCCTTTGGGAATGACCATATAGCCTGCAATGGTGTTTTGCCACATCAATTCTTGGGCATGATGCTCATTTTGTGCCACTTGCACATCAAGTCGTGGGCTGGCGGTGGCATGTTTGATGATGTTTGTGGATAACGGTGAATGATCATCATCAATGATGGCAACAGGCACATCACGAACCACTTCTGTTTTGTATGGCAATGGATAAAAAAATCCATAAAATATCGGAGCAAGGAGCATCATCATCAAACACCCCTTATCATTAAAAATCTGTTGCCATACATTCAAAACTTGGCTGATAAAGCTTTGGGCAGTATTTTGGTCAGTCAAGTTATGCTGAGCAATTTTTTGTTTAACCGACGGTTGTCCAGCAGATGCTGGATTGGTTGGCGTGGGGTGATTGTCCAAATTGGGTGTGGTCATCAGCGTTGCCCCCATTTGCTTGGCGTGCGTAACGCTTGACGGCAGAGTAATGCAGATAGGCACAAACACACCATGACTGACATCATAAACCCAGCCATTGTTGGTAAAGCCAGTGCTAAGGGAGCCTGCATTTGTAATTGTGGCGTTTGAATGTGCAAATAATGGGTAAGTGGTAACGCATTTGCCCAATGTTGAGCGGTTGGGTTCATGGCAAGCAAAGGAAAGGTAACCCCTGAAAACGCATATGACGGAGCAGAGATAAGCCCTGTTAATGATAAGCCTTGTCGGTATGACAACGTGGCAAGCGTTAGTATTGCACCTAACCAAAAGGACAGCATCATAAATAATAAAAAGGCAACATAAGTGATTGCCAATGATGATAATGGCACAGGATACAGACGGGTCATGAGCGTCAACGCCATTGCACCCCATAAAGTGTACGCCAGCATCGCCCAAATTAATTTACCATTTAACCCTGCGATGATAAGCCATAGGCTAGGTTTGCCAATCGGTTGGGTAGGATTTAAGCACGCATGCCACTCACCCAATGTCTTATCTCGTAACTCCCTGCCCAACACAGAAGCCCCAATGACCATGGATAAAATATGTAACATGGCAGGCAAGATGGTAACTGCCAAAAATTGTTGATAATTATTGGCAGAGTTGAACAGCCCAATGCTTTGTGTCTGTATGGGGGTGTGGCCAGCTTGCACAAGGCTGATGTCTTCACCCTTGGCAATCCGTTGCTTAATCTCTGTTTCGGCGGATAACGTGGCGACTGCCTTTTGTACGCCTTTTTGTATCATGCCTGAGTGGGTGGCGTATTGGGCATTGACATTGAGCAACAGACGGGTTGGCGTACCAGATAATAGGTGAGCGTCAAACTCTTGGGGAATTTCTAACACACCATATACTTGTGTGCGTTCTATGGCTCGCTGAGCGGTTTGCTGATTAGGCAGGTGCATGGCAATGGTCAGTTCAGGGCTGGCTTGCAAATGACGCATTAAAGTCATTGATTGCGGTGAATGGCTATGGTCTATCACCGCAATGGGTATGTTCACCAATAAGGCATTGGCAAAAGTCCACCAAATCAGCCCCACAAACACGATGGGCAACCAAAACAGCATGGCAAAATCCCAACGATGCTGGCTTAAAAAATGCCATTCTCGTTTGGCACTGTATAAAAATGCCCCCATAAACCGACGCATGCCCCCATTGTTACCAAAAGACCTGTTAACAAAAGAGCTTACTTGTGGGCTGTCTTGTTGGTGGTCATGGTCATTCGCATGAAAATGATGGTTGGGTGCAGATGGGTTGGTCATGGCAGATGCTCCTGTTCACTGTGCCTGTTTACCGTTTCGGTCAGTGGCTCTGCTTGGTTTATTTGGGGATTTCAACCAACACGCTCATGCCTTGACGCAGTTGTGTGTTAGGGTATTGGGGACGTGCCAGCACTTCAAAGGTACGCATGTCGTAACCGTCTTGGCTGTTGGTGGGTCGCCATGTGGCAAAGTCAGATAATACCGAGCTGGCATATACGATAAACGTTTGTTCATGAGTTTGCCCATTGACTGACAAGGCAGGAATGGTGGCGGTAAACGACTTGCCAATGGCAAAGTATTGCAGGTGGTCTTCGGTTACATTTAAAGCAAGCGATTGGTCTGTTGGGTCAATGACGCTGACCAATGGCACGCCTTGCCCCACCACTTGCCCTGCTTTGGCGATGATTTTATCAACCCGACCTGCGATGGGACTCTTTAGGTTGGCTTCTTCTTTGGCGATAAGGGCTTCTTTGAGTTTGCCTTCCACTTGTTTAAGCTGAGCTTTGGCAGCGGTTCTATCTTCTTCTCTTGCGCCCATTTTGGCAAGTTCATATTGGGCTTTGGCGGCTTGGGCTTTATTGTCGCTGGCGATGTGGTTAGTGCGTGCTTCGTCTCGTTTTTGCTCACTCATCAACCCTTCATTGGTTAATCGGTCAATGCGTTGATGGGTTGTTTTGGCAAGTTCGGCAGCCACTTTGGCGGCTTGGTATTGGTGATATGCCATTTGTATTTCTTCTGGCCTTGCACCGTTGTTGGCTTTATCCAGTTGGCTTTGTGCCATGGCTTTGGCGGCTTGGGCTTCTTCTATTTTGGCGTTGATTTCAGGGCTGTCCATGTCAATCAAGGGAGTGCCAACGTGAATGTCATCGCCTTCTTTGACATGAATATGGGCAATGCGTCCTGCCACTTTGGCGGCGATGGGTGTTTGTTGTACTTGTATCTGCCCTTGTAGCACGATGGGGGCGGTGTCTATGGCAGTTTTGTCTTTTATCAACCCCCAAACCACAAAGACAATCAACGCCAGTATGATTAGGCTGATGATAAGACGGCGGTTGTGGTTGGGCGTTTTAATGGATTTATGGCCCATGTTGTTACTGTTGGTCGTTAAGATGGGTGGGGTATTTGGGTAATTGGTTTGGGTTAAGTTGTTGGTTTGGGTTGAGTTGTTGGTTTGGTTTGTGTTATTGGGCTGGTGCTGGTTAAAAGCGTTATCAGAATCAGTCATAAAAAACCTGCTTATGGCGTGTAACGGAATGTAACGGTATATAATAATGGTATGGGGTATTTTTGTTATCCGTTATTTCATTCGTGTTTAATTTTTGCTTAATCCATGTTTAATGATTGTTTAATGATTGTTTAATGATTGTTTGGTGGTTTAATCGTGTTGGTATTGTAAGTAAACGACAGGCAATTTGACATCAGCAGTCTGCATGTGGTGATTAAATGCCAATGGTGTGCCACAACTTTGCATTAAGTCAGCAAGGGCTTGTACATAGTCATTGGCGGTTTTGGCTTGTTCTGTTTTGGCTTTTTCCAAGTTGGCTTCAGCTTGCATGACTTCCACAGCGGTATTCATGCCTTCTTGGAATCCCAATCGGCGAAATCGCACCAATTCTTCTGCCATTTCTATGTTGCTGGCAAGGGCGATGTAATTTTTTTGAGCATTTTTTAAACTTTGCCAGTTTTTTTCTACCAATAGCATGATGTTGTCGTTGATGTCAATTTGGCTAAATTCAGCTTGGTGTAATTTGGCAAGGTTAGACTGGGTAAGCAATTGTTGGTCAAGTCCACCCCACAGCTTCCAATTAGCAGAAACACCAACCAACCAGTTGGGATTTTTGTCCAGTTCAGCACGCATAAACACATTAACCGTGGGTTTGTTGCCTGCTTTGCCCATGGCGTGTAGGGCATGTGCTTGGTTGTATTTGGCAGAGACCTTGGCAAAGGCAGGGTGATGTTGTTTGGCTTGCTCAATAAAATAACTCAGCTTGGGTATGGGTTTGGTTGAAATAAATAGGGGTGTGGTTGGTTTGATTGGGTATGGTGTCCGCATCAGTCGTTGTAGGGCATTCATTGCCAGTTCTGCATCATTTAAGGCTTTGGTGTTTTCATAATCAGCATCTGCCAAGGCTTTTTTGGCTTCCAAGCGTTCTAATCGGGAGATAAGCCCCATATCCAAGGCTCGTTGTGCCGCATAATCGGTCTCTTTGATGGCTTGTAGGGCTTGACTGCGTAAAAATGCAGCTTTAATCGCCAGTTGAACTTGAAAATATCGTTTGGTTAAGGTGGTGTATTGTTCTGCCAATGAAATATCAGCATCAGCACGGCTTTCATCAGTCATGCCATTAAGCAGTTGGGTGAGTGATTTGGCTCGTTGTCCATCATAAGCTGACCAAAGTAAGGTTACATTGGCATGACTGCGGGTTTTATCAGCATCAAGGGCATAGGTATCGGGCAGGGGATTGGTTAATAACTCACCAATGTTCACAGATGGATTGGCAGATGGGTTGATGGGTAATGTTTGGTTATTTTGACCAATTTGTTGATTGATGCCATCACTTAAACGGTTTTTTAAAGGTTGGGTATTGATGTGTTCGTCAAGGTGTAAATGAGATGCCGTTGCTCCAAGATAGATGATGGGTTTATTCAATGATTGACTGGCTTTTGCCCGTTGTTCATTGCTGACAATCAACGCATTGTCAGCAGCGATTTTGGGGGAAATTTTAAGTAATAAGGCTTGGGCTTGGCTTAGACTTAAATAATCAGGTACATGAATGTCATAAGTGGGTGGAGATGGTATGTGTGTGGAATGCTCAGCAATATGGTCGCTGATTTGTACCTTAACTTGTTCATTCATTGACTCGTGAATGGGGGTGAAGTTACTGATTTCAATTGGGGCATCAAAACCATGACTGTCATGCCCCATCTTATCATCAGCATACGCCCAGCCAGAGCAACATAAACCCATCATAATCAGCAAATATTTGCCTGTGTGATTGCGTGCCATTAAAAATATCCTGTCCCAATCATTTAAATTCATAAACCAATGCTTAAATGAGCATCAACCCTTGCCATTGTTTGCATTGTTTGACAGCCATGTATGTGCATATGATAGATAACCAGTTTGGCTCACAACAGCATCGCATCATGGGAAAAGAATGGGTATCTTTTTTTTGCTATTTTTTGCCACTTTTGCTAATTGGTAAGTAAAAATAACCCCATCGTACCACATTTTTCACCCACACAAAACCCAACTGACCCCCCAATATAATATCAACAATATCAAAAAATGCTCAGGCTCAATGAAGCCAAACGGCTGATTTTATTGCACAAAACCACCATCACCCAAATTACTTGACAAGTCGATTATGAAAGCCCCAATCAATTTAGCCGAGAGCATAAGCGATGGTTTGCGTCATTGGTTAAGTCATTATTTATGCCATATTTATGCCATTTTTTGTCATGTGGTTTTGGGGGTTTGTTATAATGGGGGTTTTATCAATTTTGCCCGTATCTCTTTTATGTTGATTGCCAACCCATCTTAACCTTATTAACGTGTTAATGTCTTTAACGTGGTTGACGCTATTAACCATATTAATAATGTTAAAAACATTAACAACATTAACAACATGAATGATTAATTAATGTTGTTAACATTGTTATGATGGAAAAATTTGGCAAAGGGCTGTCAGCATCAGGTGGTGATTTCTGTGTCCATTGAGCAAGTGATTGTGTACGTTAAAAAAGGCATCTTAACCTTGTGTTGGTTGTCATTGGGGTTATATGTGTTTGTGATTTTGGCATCATACTCACCCAATGACCCCAGTTGGTCGCACATCAGCACCGACATGGCAGAGATAACCAACATGGGAGGCACAACTGGGGCATGGCTTGCGGATATTTTGTTATCCATGATTGGGTTGGCAGCTTATTGGTTAGTACTGATGGCACTGTATGAAGCGGCATTGATTTGGTGGGAAAGACGGAGCAGTGGGGTCAGATGGGCATTGGTGCGAGCAGTCAGTTATTTGTTTTTGCTGATGAGCAGTGCCACCTTACTGTATGTGGTGGGGTTGTATGCGATGGGTACGTGGTTTGGTCAAGGACAAACGGCTGACTTGGCAAGCCAAACATCGCTGGGCATCAAAAGCACAGGCGTGGCTGGTTATGAGCTTGGAAAACGCTTACAAGCAGTGCTTGGAACATGGGGCAGTTTATTGTTTTCACTGCTGTTTATCCTTGCGTTAATGACGATGACGTTTGACATTTATTGGCGAGCATTTTTTACTCAACTGCTATCATTGCAATGGCGTGGGTTACAGCAGGATAATCAATTGCCTATTTTTAAAGCAAAAAATAGCCTGCGTGATGCCATGGATAAACAAGATGATGAATTTGAGCCAAATCAACCTGATGTTAACAAAACCAATGTCGCCGCCCGTCAAATACCCTTGCCACTTGTGGACAGACAAGCGGATAAACAACACAAACCAATTGATGAACAAACCCATACACGTCAAGATAATTTTGGCTCATCAATGTCATTAACACAGACAGCTAAAGCCAGTAACAACCAAAACAACCAAAATAATCCAGTGGGCAGCTATTTGCGTCAGTTTGTCAAGCAGACAGGGTTACAAGAAATCATTGCCGAGCAGATGGCCAATGCTCAGATTGACCATACAGAAAATCAGCATGACAAACCTCCTTTACCAGATTATCCCATCTCTCATCAACCTCTACAGAAACAGCCCCCAGTGTCCATAATATCAACCACACCCAGCGCTCCAGATATACAGTTACCACCATCTCATCAATTTGACCATCAATCCATTGATAAACCCACTGATCACCCGATTGATGAGATGAACATGACTGATGATAAATCTTGGGCATATGAAACCTTATGGAACGATAAACCACGGTGGGACGATGACTCAGGGTGGAACAGCAATGAAAAAAAATCTTTCACCCCCAATAACACCCCACCTGCCAACCCACTAAAACCGCATCAAGAGCATTCTTTAACTCACAAAGAAGACAATGAACGGACAGCTAAGAATATTGAACACGTCAACATGATGCCTAAAACCAACAGCATCATGCCTAAATCGCCTGAATCAGAGCAAACAAACATCAGTCAAACCAAGATTAACCATGACGCATTAAAGAAACGCACACCGCCCAACATTCGTTTTGATGTTCCAGATGTGGCACAAAGTAACCTTATCACCGATATGGTTAATGATGATGACGATGATAACGATGATAACAACAATGATGATAACAATAATAATGGCAATAACATGGCCAATAACCATATGGTGATGCCAGACATTCATGATGACATGGCGTTTGCTGGTAAATCTCGAGCCATGCACACCGCCAAATATCGTGCCAACCTGCCAACCTTGCCACCACTGAACATACTGGATAAGCCTGACCCTAACCGCAAGCCCAGCTATACCGCTCAAGAGCTACGGCAACTATCTGAACTGCTGGAAATCAAACTACAAGACTTTAATGTCAAAGCTGACGTGGTCAATGCCATTCCAGGACCTGTGGTTACTCGTTTTGAAGTGGAGTTAGCAGCAGGGGTTAAAGCCAGCAAAGTTGTCAGCATCTCCAGAGATTTGGCACGCTCACTGTCCATGGCATCGCTTAGGGTGGTGGAAGTCATTCCAGGTAAGCCTTACATCGGTATCGAAGTGCCTAACCGCAAGCGAGAAATGGTACGGCTTATCGAACTGCTTGCCACCGATAAATATAAAGACCCCAAAGGGCAAATCAGCATGGCAATGGGTAAAGACATCGGTGGCAAACCCATCATCACCGACTTAGCAAAAGCCCCCCACATGCTGGTGGCGGGCACAACAGGCTCAGGAAAATCAGTACTGGTCAACGCCATGCTGTTGTCCATACTACTAAAATACACCCCAGAGCAACTTCGCTTGATACTCATCGACCCAAAACAGCTTGAGCTTGCTAACTACAATGACATTCCACATCTGCTGACCCCTGTGGTTACCGACATGACCGAAGCTGCCAGCAGTCTGTCATGGTGCGTGGCAGAAATGGAACGCCGTTACCAACTCATGAGCCTGCTTAAAGTGCGTAAGCTCAAAGAATTTAATAAAAAAGTCATCGCAGCCGAACAAGCAGGCACACCCATCATCGACCCCCTATGGCGACCTAATGACAGTGTTAGCATTGACAAAGCGCCCAAACTCAAAACCCTACCCATGATTGTCATCGTAGCAGATGAATTTGCTGACATGATAATGCAGGTGGGCAAACAAGCCGAAGAACTCATCACCCGACTTGCCCAAAAGTCTCGAGCCGCAGGCATTCACCTGATGTTAGCCACCCAACGCCCATCGGTTGATGTCATCACAGGGCTTATCAAAGCCAACGTCCCTGTGCGAGTTGCCCTAAGAGTCAACTCAAAAGTGGACTCACGCACCATCTTAGACAGTGGTGGTGCAGAAGACATGCTGGGTAATGGCGACATGCTGTTTTTAGGGCCTGGACAAATCGAACCAGAAAGGGTGCATGGGGCATTTGTCAGTGATGAAGAAGTCAACCGAGTGTGTGAAGCATGGCGAGAGCGAGGTGCTCCTGACTACATCGATAATTTTTCTGATAACTTTAATCCCATAGAATCTGGCAGTGGTGGCAACAACTCAGGTGAAGACGATGACTTATACAATGAAGCCGTTGCCTTTGTTATGGAAACTCGCAAAGTTTCCGCTTCCAGCCTACAACGAAAATTTAGCATTGGCTACAACCGAGCCGCCCGCATCGTCGATTCCATGGAAGAAGCAGGACTCATCAGCCCCATGGACAAATCAGGCAAGCGAGAATTGTTGTTTTAGCCCATTGAACCTGTTCATGACGCATTAAAAGCATGCGTTACACAAAAAACCATAAAAAATAAAAACACCACCATACATGATGTATGGTGGTGTTTGGCATTTATTAACCCAAGATGTCTATGTCTAAATCAGGTGTTTAAACCACCTTTTGAATTATTTAATCTTGGCTTCTTTAAAAAGAACATGTTTGCCAGCTTTTGGATCAAACTTTTTGATTTCCATTTTGCCAGGCATGGTGCGTTTGTTCTTTGTGGTGGTATAAAAGTAACCAGTACCAGCACTTGAGACTAATTTAATTTTATCACGCATGGGGTTGCTCCAAATTGACAGATAAGATTGAGCTGATTGGATTGACAGTCTTAGATTTTTTGACCTTGGGCACGCAAATCAGCCAGGACTTTATCGATACCGTGTTTATCAATGATACGCATACCTTTGCTAGAAACACGCAAACGTACAAAGCGATTTTCTGACTCTACCCAAAAACGATGGTTATGCAGATTTGGCTGAAAACGACGACGGGTCTTGTTGTTCGCATGCGAAACATTATTGCCCACCATGGGGCGTTTTCCAGTCACTTGACAGACTCGAGACATGGGGAACTCCTAATCTATTGATGCCCACATAGGGACATCTTTCACAGTGTGCTAGGGCATTTGTAGAGTAAGTGGCATGGACACAAACAAACGCTGGCAAAGCAAATGATAATAACACCCAACATCAAAAAATGACCACCAGTTAAAGGCAAACAGATGGCTATGGATTGAGTGTGCTGAGTGTGTTGGACGAAATTTTAAAGCGGTAATTTATACCACTTTTGCCCAAAAAAAGCAAATAATTTGATGAACTTTTGCCGTTTAGCCCAAAAATTTGCGTTGGCAACAGATTATTTGATATTTTAGGTTGTAAGTTTGTGACAAACAAAGTAAAGTTATGCAAAGATTTCTGCAACATTGAGAATGGATTGGAATTGGATTGAAATTTTTGGTACATGTCAATTTTTTTGTATGAAATCACCTATTTTTTTTAATAGACCTCCTGCAAAACCCCTTTCATACTAAAATACCCCAATGAACCATGAAGCATCCACACACTTATTACTGATGAAAAATTCAAACGCCTAATTGGCGTTGAACGAGAAGTCTTTAACAACATGCTTGCCTAGAACAAGTACAAGCGACCATACATCAAAGGGACGGTAGAAAACTGAAAATCGGCATACCCAATATCTATTAATGGCAATCTTACAGTATTTTAAGGAATATCGCACCTATGAGCAGATAGCCGATGACTTTGGCATACATGAAAGCACCCTTATCCATATCCATAAAAGCCATTAGATTGAAGACACATTAAGCAAACATGGCTTTGCCATGACCATACAAACACCCATCGAAGATGACATTGCCATTGTGGATGTGAGTAGAAGTATGTATTAACCGTCCCAAAAAAAACAAGCTCTGATGTATTCTGGTAAGAAAAAGTGCCATACAGCCAAAGTAAATACCCACTGGTACAAGAAGCCAAAGACTATAATACATTGCTGTCTAAAACATGGGTTCATGGGTTAAAGCAGAACACATCTTTGCTAAGTTTAAAGCCTTTAAAATATTCTCAACCACCTATCCCTATCGTAAATCACTGGCAAGATTTGAACTTAGGGTGAAGCTTGTGTTTAGGTGGATTGGGTGGTTTTGTAGGAAGTCTAATACCTACTGGAATTTACTAAGATTTACCCAAGCTGTTTAAGCAAGTTGTCCATGCCATTTTTATTTTAGCCATAGGGAGATGGTTCCAAAATAATCAATAAAAGATGACAAATAGCAAAAATTCAGCTATAATATCTCGCTTAAAATCGGTGAAGTGGCTGAGTGGTCGAAAGCGCACACCTGGAAAGTGTGTATACGTTAATAGCGTATCGAGGGTTCGAATCCCTCCTTCACCGCCAACCAAATTTTTTATGTCTTTCCACAATGCTTTAATGCACACAACACCTCAAAGCTTTCTCTGCATACGTTATGCGGTTTTTAACTGACCATGGGTCACTTTTCGCCCATCATCTTTAATTTAAATTTAGGTGGGTGGAGATGTCAGCACTGATACCCTGCTTAACTTATGGCATTGGCATTGCCATAATAGACAATCAATATAAATGATGCTAGTGTATGGTCAACAGTGAAAACCAAACAAGTCAGAACATCATGACCGTCATATCCATGCACATAACAAGATACGCCAAAGATATCGACAGACGTTAGGTTTTGCTGGAGGGCATGGGTTAATTAATCAAAGGATGGGCAATATGCGTTTACTTATTTCATTAATTTTTCCTTGGCTGACATTTTTCACAATAGGTCGCCCAATAGCTGGCATCATTTGTCTGTTACTACAAGTGACCATTCTTGGATGGTTACCTGCAACAATTTGGGCCATATATGCTTTAGGTCAATATAAAACAGATAAAAAAATTAAAAAAGCACTCATGAGAGAATAGAAACATATAGAAACATGATGCCTTAAACGCTAAATTAACAGCAGTCGCCACTGGTGAGATTGGTTTATTAAACAAATTTTTGTTTGGGACATCAGACGCTGGCGGTAGAAAGCCCCTTGCTAAGACTAGGAGAATATGCCACCGTGTGATGGTTCTAGAATTTTCTTGATAAATGGTGTAGAATAATGCCACTTTTTGTTATAATAACGACCATATGCTACTTTAGGTTGTGTGCTATTTGAGTAGCAACATGTTTAGTAGCAACGTTATTTGTTTATATTAACTCAACTTTTTTAATTACTTAAAGGACTCAACCCATGGCCAAAGAGAAATTTGAACGAAACAAACCCCACCTAAACGTAGGCACAATTGGGCACGTTGACCACGGCAAAACCACCCTAACAGCCGCCATCGCTACCGTTGCTGCTAAGCACCATGGAGGCGAAGCCAAAGACTATGCTGCCATCGACAACGCCCCTGAAGAAAAAGCCCGAGGCATCACCATCAACACCTCACACATCGAATACGACACCGCCAACCGCCACTACGCCCACGTCGACTGCCCAGGGCATGCCGACTACGTCAAAAACATGATTACCGGTGCAGCCCAAATGGACGGAGCCATCTTAGTCGTATCAGCCACCGATGGACCAATGCCCCAAACACGTGAACACATCCTACTATCACGCCAAGTAGGCGTACCCTACATCATGGTATTCATGAACAAATGCGACATGGTAGATGACGAAGAACTCCTAGAACTGGTCGAAATGGAAGTACGTGAACTACTCAGCGACTACGACTTCCCAGGGGACGACACCCCAATCATCAAAGGATCAGCCCTAGAAGCCCTAAACGGCTCAGACGGCAAATACGGCGAACCAGCCATCTTAGAACTACTAGACACCCTAGACACCTACATACCAGAACCAGAAAGAGCCATTGACAAAGACTTTCTAATGCCCATCGAAGACGTATTCTCAATCTCAGGGCGTGGCACAGTCGTCACAGGACGAGTTGAATCAGGCGTCATCAAAGTCGGCGAAGAAATCGAAATCGTCGGCATCAAACCCACCGCCAAAACCACCTGCACAGGCGTTGAAATGTTCCGCAAACTACTGGACGAAGGACGAGCAGGCGAAAACTGTGGCGTACTTTTACGTGGCACCAAACGTGAAGAAGTACAACGTGGGCAAGTACTGGCAAAACCAGGCTCAATCACCCCCCACACCAAATTTGACGCTGAAGTCTACGTACTAAGCAAAGAAGAAGGTGGACGTCACACCCCATTTTTAAACGGCTACCGTCCACAATTCTACTTCCGCACCACCGACGTTACTGGAGCAATCACCCTACAAGAAGGCACTGAAATGGTCATGCCAGGCGACAACGTCGAAATGAGTGTTGAGCTAATCCACCCAATCGCCATGGACAAAGGATTACGCTTTGCCATTCGTGAAGGCGGTCGTACAGTAGGTGCTGGTGTGGTATCGTCTGTTAAAGACTAATTCTGATGGGCTTGTTCTGGATAGACTTCTTTTAAGAACAGACAATCCACAAAACAAAAATCCATAAAACAAAAAAGAGTCACTTTGGTGGCTCTTTTTTGTGGATATGGTTGAGACAGTGGTTATAGGGTAGTAAAGGGAAGTGAATAATAAAATTTTTTGAAATGCTTGCAAAAAACAATTATTTGCGTATAATAATGCAATTCAAACCACAGGCGATTGGCTCAATTGGTAGAGCATCGGTCTCCAAAACCGAGGGTTGGGGGTTCGAGTCCCTCATCGCCTGCCATTATATTCTCTTCGATTGATTTTTATTCCTTAAAGGCATATCTATGAGCAATCAACAAGACACACTTGATGAAAAGCTTGCTCATGCTAAACAGCTGCTTAATCGAAGGGTAAAATCCAATACTGCAGTTGAAGTGGCTAAGACCAGATCGCCCATTGATTATGTGCTTTGGACAGTTGCAGCCATCTGTTTAATAGCAACAACATTTGTAAGGGAACGTTTACCAGGTTATTTGGCTGCTGCTAATGATTTGTGGGTACAAATAGCAATTATCGTTGGTTTGATTGTGGTTGCTTTAGTGTGTTTGGCCATGACTCACCAAGGTAAGGCGTTTAAGACTTTATTAGTGGATGCAGGTGTTGAGCTTAGACGAGTTACTTGGCCTGGTAAAAATGAAACTTTTCATTGGACTTGGGTTGTGATGGTGGCGATTGTTGTTTTTGGTTTTATTGTGTGGTTATTAGACACCATATTTAACCAACTGATTGGTTATTTTATTGGCTAAAATGTGTGGTTGGCTAAGTGCATTGGTCATTTGTCAACACATGATGATTTTAAAGACTTCTGACACAAGAGGCATGACATGCGTTGGTATATTATTCAAGCATTTTCAGGTTATGAAAAACAAGTCCAACGTGCGTTGAAAGAACGAGTACAACGTAGTGATTTCTCTGAGATGTTTGGCGATATTTTAGTGCCAACCGAAGAAGTCATCGAAATGAAAGATGGCAAAAAACGCAAAAGTGAGCGTAAGTTTTTTCCTGGTTATGTACTCATCGAAATGGAGATGAACGATGATACATGGCATATTGTCAACGAATGTCCAAATACCATGGGCTTTATTGGGGGTACACCAGAAAATCCTGCACCCATCACTCAAGTAGAAGCAGAGAGAATATTAAACCGTCTGAAGCAAGGTGAACAAGCACCACGTCCTAAAACCATATTTGAGCCAGGTGAAGAGGTGTTGGTTATCGATGGTCCATTCACTGACTTTAAAGGCATGGTGGAAAAAGTTGATTACGAAAAATCCAAATTGCATTTGACTGTTAATGTTTTTAATCGACCAACTCAGGTCGAATTGGAATTTAGTAAGGTTGAAAAACTAAACTAAATAAATCAAACTCACTGGGGAGCCTAATTGGCGTTATTACCCATAAGGAGACAACTCATGGCAAAAAAGATTGATGGCTACATCAAACTACAAGTGCCTGCTGGTAAAGCAAACCCATCACCACCAATTGGTCCTGCATTGGGTCAAAAAGGGGTGAACATCATGGCATTTTGTAAAGAGTTCAATGCGGCAACCGCCAACATGGAACCAGGTCTGCCAATTCCAACTGAAATTACTGTGTTTAATGACAAATCATTCACATTTATCATGAAATCACCACCAGCGGCTTATCTGTTATTAAAAGCAGCTGGCATTCAAAAAGGTTCTGGTGTGCCTAACGCAACTAAAGTGGGTAGTGTCACTCGTGCACAGCTTGAAGATATTGTTAAAACCAAAGAAGCTGACTTAACTGCTGCTGGTTTGGAAGCGGCGGTACGTACCATTGCTGGTACAGCACGCTCTATGGGCATCACTGTGGAGGGTGTGTAAATGGCTAAATTAACCAAACGTCAAAAGCTTATCAAAGAGCGTGTGGATAACGATAAGTTATATAGTATTGAAGAAGCTGTCCAAATTCTTAACGATTTGCCACCTGCTAAATTTAAAGAGTCTATCGATATCGCCATTAATTTGGGGGTTGACCCACGTAAGTCTGACCAAGTGGTGCGTGGTGCGACTAACCTGCCAGCAGGTACAGGCAAAACTAAGCGTGTTGCTGTATTCGCTCAAGGTGCTGCTGCCGATGCTGCCAAAGAGGCAGGTGCAGATGTGGTTGGTTTTGAAGATCTTGCTGAAAGCATCAAAGCAGGTAACTTAGATTTTGATGTTGTCATTGCTGCTCCAGATGCCATGCGTGTGGTTGGTCAGTTAGGCACCATTTTAGGTCCACGTGGCTTAATGCCAAACCCAAAAGTTGGCACGGTAACACCAGATGTGGCTGAGGCCGTGAAAAATACCAAATCAGGTCAAGCTCAGTATCGTGTTGATAAAGCGGGTATTATTCATGCCACCATTGGTCAAATTGGCTTTACAGCTCAACAAATCGAAGACAATGCCAAAGCGTTGTTATCGGATTTGAAGCGTGCCAAACCAGCCACGTCAAAAGGCATTTATATCAAAAAAATCACGCTATCTAGCACCATGGGTCCAGGCATCACTATTGACCCTGTGCCTTATCGTGTTGCAAAATAAATTATACTCGTGATGTTGATTGGTGTTTAAAAAAGCCAATTGATTTTAAAAAGCTAATTGGCTTTAGTAATTAATTATTGAATTTAGGTCAGCATGAAACATCATGCTGTCTAAGACCGTAGGTAGGTGTTACCATGATATGGCTCAGTTTGTTTGCCAATATTTCTGGCACCTTTAATCAGATCAATGTGTGGTTTGGCCTACGCAGACGGTGACCTTATTAGTTATTTTTATTTATCCTGATATTGTCGTTATGACAGTTATGACTTTATGACTTGTCGCTATGACAATGGTTGAATGAATTAAGTATGGCTAAAAGGACCGTATTGGGTGTCACAGACAAATCGTGTTTTTATGTTTGTCTGTGATTTGATATCAAGCCTTGTTTTTAATGGCAAGGTAAGATTAAGGAGTCAACTTATGGCATTAACGCTAGAACAGAAAAAACAAGTTGTGGCTGAAGTGTCTGAAGTGGCTGCTAATGCCTACTCAGCGGTTGCTGCTGAATATCATGGGATTGAAGTTGCGAAAATGACCGAATTACGCAATAAAGCTCGTGAAAAGGGTGTCGTTTTAAAAGTGGTGAAAAATTCACTGGCAAAACGTGCTTTTGAAGGCACCGCATTTGAGTGCATGTCAGACGGTCTAACCGGTCCTGTCATTTTGGCTTTTTCTATGGAAGATTTGGGTTCTGCTGCTAGAGTCGTGTTTGACTTTAACAAAGAAAACAAAGATGCCCTAAAAACCAAAATTGTATCGGTTGGCGGTGAAGCATATGGACCATCAGAGCTTGAGAGAATCTCTAAACTACCAACCAGAGACGAAGCTTTGGCAATTTTGATGGCCACTATGAAAGCACCAGTAACCAAGCTTGCTCAGACCATGAAAGAAGTTCCTGGCAAGTTTGTTCGTACCGTTGCCGCAGTCAAAGACGCAAAAGACGCTGCTTAATTTTTTTGAATTATGTATTTTTGTTTAACGTAATTCAATCATTTAACCTTTTTAATCGGAGTTACACTCATGTCACTATCTAGAGAAGATATATTAAACGCCATTGCTGAAATGTCTGTTATGGACATCGTTGAGCTTATCAAAGACATGGAAGATAAGTTTGGTGTTACCGCTGCTGCTGCTGTTGCCGCAGGTCCTGCTGTTGCCGCTGATGCTGGTGCCGCTGCTGCTGAAGAAAAAGACGAATTTGACGTTGTTCTTGCTGGCTTTGGTGATAAGAAAGTTGGTGTTATTAAAGCAGTTCGTGAAGCCACTGGTCTTGGCCTTAAAGAAGCCAAAGAGTTGGTTGAAGGTGCTCCTGCACCCATCAAAGAAGGTGTTTCTAAAGCTGAAGCTGAAGAGCTTAAGAAGAAGCTTGAAGAAGCAGGTGCTACTGTCGAACTTAAATAATCGACGTTTTTCTGGGCAAAAAAGGCCAGTGGTGCATTGCATTGCTGGTTTTTTTTTATTATAATTAACGACTTAACTTTGACCACTGGCACGCCTTAAGGGTATTTCTTGTCTTAATAACTTGTGTGCGTCGCATGTATTAAGCCAAGCTGTCTGTATTCATCATCATTCATCATCTGATTTATTATGCTAACCATGCTAATTATGTAAAGTCGACAATAAAGTGTTTTTAGGCTTTTTAGTTTGCTTGTATGATATTTGATGTGTGTATCACAGCAGTTGAACAATGTGTTTTGAACAATGTGTTTTTTGATGCGAATTCAATGTCAATGTCAATGTCAATGTCATTGTTCTTATTCTTGTTCATCTCTTTGCTGATTTGGTAAGATTTCACATAAGGATTTCCCATAACATATGTGCATACGCATATCGGCAGAACCATTGATTATTATTTGCTAGACATCTATCGGTGTTTGGCGTTTTGTTATGCGTGTTTTTTGTTGAATTGGTTTTGCCATTTTTGTCATATTGATGCCATGATGGTATGGGTTAATGGTCAAATGACGTTCTGTTTTAATCTTCGATATTAGGTTTTATCTTCGATACCAAGCTGATTGGTTTGGTTGTTCATTTATCTACTTTAAGGACTATGAATGGCATATTCTTATACTGAAAAAAAGCGTATCCGCAAAAGCTTTGCCCAATTGCCCAATGTCATGGATGTGCCGTACTTGCTCGCCATCCAAGTGGATTCTTATGAGCAGTTTTTGCAAGAGCATAAAAAGCCTAAAGGTCGCTCTAATACAGGTCTGCAAGCGGCTTTTTCATCTATTTTTCCTATTGAAAGCCATACTGGTAATGCTGAACTGCAATTTGTTGAGTATTATTTAGGTGAGCCTGAGTTTGATGAGCGTGAGTGTATTTTGCGTGGTTCTACGTTTGCTGCTCCTTTGCGTGTTAAAATTCGTTTGGTTATTAAGGACAAAGACAGCAAAGATAAAAACAGTAAAGCTGCCATTAAAGATGTGCGTGAGCAAACTGTATTTATGGGTGAAATTCCTTTAATGACACAAAATGGCACGTTCATTATTAACGGTACTGAGCGTGTTATTGTGTCACAATTACACCGCTCACCGGGTGTGTTCTTTGATCACGATAAAGGCAAATCACATTCTAGTGGTAAAGTGCTGTATAACGCTCGCATCATTCCTTATCGTGGTTCTTGGTTGGATTTTGAGTTTGATGCTAAAGATTTGGTGTTTGCTCGTATTGACCGCCGTCGTAAGTTATTGGCATCGATTATTTTGCGTGCTATTGGCTTGGATACTGCTGAGATTTTAGATATTTTCTTTGACAGTATTCGTGTTTATAAAGGTGCTGAACAGTTTGAGATTGATTTGGTGGCAGATCGCTTACGTGGTGAGATGGCACAGTTTGACATTGTCTCTGCTGATGGTGAGGTGTTGGTTGAGCAAGGCAAACGCATCAATGCGCGCCGTATTCGTCAAATTGAAGAGTCAGGTTTGACTAAGCTTGCTGTGCCTGATGAGTATTTGTATGAGCGTATTTTGGCACACGATATTGTTGTGAATGATGAAGTCATTGCTCGTGCCAATATGTTAATCGATCATGAGTTGTTGGTTAAGTTGTCTAATTATGATGTCAAAGAGTTCGGTATTTTATTTACCAATGATATTGACCATGGTACTTATATTGCTGACACGTTGCGTGCAGACAGCACTGGTAGCCGTGAAGAAGCGTTGATTGAGATTTATAAGGTCATGCGTCCGGGTGAGCCACCAACTTTAGATACGGCAGAAAAGCTGTTTGAAAGCATGTTCTTTAATCCTGACCGTTATGATTTGTCTAATGTTGGGCGTATGAAGTTCAATCGCCGTTTGGGTCGCACGTTCGAAGATACAGACGATGTTGATGTGCAGCGTGAACGCAGTGTGTTGAGCAAAGAAGACATCATTGATGTGCTAAAAGAGTTGATTGAAATTCGTAATGGGCGTGGTGTGGTTGATGATATTGACCACTTGGGTAACCGCCGTATTCGCTCCGTTGGTGAAATGGCAGAAAACCAGTTCCGTATTGGCTTGGTGCGTGTTGAACGTGCGGTTAAAGAGCGTTTGAGTTCGGCTGAATCGGATAATTTATCACCACAAGATTTGATTAATTCCAAACCTGTGGCAGCAGCGGTTAAAGAGTTTTTTGGTTCTAGCCAGTTGTCACAGTTCATGGATCAAAATAATCCATTGTCTGAAATCACGCACAAACGTCGTGTGTCAGCTTTGGGTCCTGGTGGTTTGACTCGTGAGCGTGCAGGATTTGAAGTGCGTGATGTGCATCAAACGCATTATGGACGTGTTTGTCCTATTGAAACGCCAGAAGGCCCTAATATTGGTTTGATTAATTCATTGGCTGTTTTTGCGAAGACCAATTCATTTGGCTTTTTAGAAACGCCTTATCGTCGTGTTGAAAATGGTAAGGTTACTGATGACATTATTTATATGTCTGCCATTGAAGAAGTGGGTACGGTGATTGCACAAGCCGATTCGCCAATGAACGAAAAAGGTGAGCTGACTGATGAAATGGTCACTGTGCGTAGTCATGGTGAGACGGTGCGTATGCCCCCAGAAAAAGTCACGCACATGGACGTATCTCCGAGCCAAGTGGTTTCGGTTGCCGCAAGTCTTATTCCATTTTTGGAGCATGACGATGCCAACCGTGCGTTGATGGGTTCAAACATGCAACGCCAAGCTGTGCCTACTTTACGTGCTGATAAGCCATTGGTTGGTACAGGCATGGAGCGTCATGTTGCTCGTGATTCGGGGGTGTGTGTCATTGCTAAGCGTGGTGGTGTCATCGAAGATGTGGATGCGTCTCGCATTGTGGTGCGTGTCAATGAAAATGAAATGAAAGCAGGTGAAGCAGGTATCGATATTTATAACCTGATTAAGTACACTCGTTCTAACCAAAATACTTGCATCAACCAACGCATCATTGTTAACCAAGGCGATGAAATTGCGCGTGGTGATATATTGGCAGATGGTCCATCAACAGATTTGGGTGAGTTGGCATTGGGGCAAAACATGCGTGTTGCTTTCATGCCGTGGAATGGCTATAACTTTGAAGATTCGATTTTGGTTTCTGAGCGTGTGGTGAAAGAAGACCGCTTTACCACCATTCACATTCAAGAGTTGACCTGTGTTGCACGTGATACCAAGCTGGGTACAGAAGAAATCACTGCCGATATTCCGAATGTGGGTGAAGCTGCGTTGTCAAACTTAGATGAAGCAGGCATCGTCTATATCGGTGCAGAAGTTGATGCAGGGGATATTTTGGTGGGTAAAGTCACACCAAAAGGTGAAACCCAATTGACGCCTGAAGAAAAATTGTTGCGTGCCATTTTTGGTGAAAAAGCTGCTGACGTGAAAGACACGTCATTGCGTGTGCCATCTTCATCAAAGGGTACGGTCATTGATGTGCAAGTCTTTACCCGTGATGGTGTTGAAAAAGACAGCCGAGCTCAAGCCATTGAAAAGGCTCAACTTGATGGTTATCGTAAAGATTTAAAAGAAGAACTAAAAATCTTTGAGCAAGCCACTCGTGGTCGTATCATCAGCCTGCTTGACAAGCAAAAAGTCAGCGGTGGTGCTGGCTTAAAAGCTGGTACAGTATTGACTGCTGATGCCATGAGTGAAATGACATTAGACACCTTACTTGACATTCAACCTGTTGATGAAGAAGTGGCAGAACGGCTGACACAAACGGCTGAATTTCTTAGCGATAAGCAAAAGCAAATCGATGACCGCTTTGCAGAAAAGAAACGCAAACTAACCGCTGGTGATGATTTGGCCCATGGTGTGCAAAAGATTGTCAAAGTCTATTTGGCAGTCAAGCGTCGCATTCAGCCTGGTGATAAAATGGCAGGTCGTCATGGTAACAAAGGGGTCATCTCCCGCATCATGCCCATTGAAGACATGCCTTATGATGAACATGGCAATCCTGTTGACATTGTGCTAAATCCATTGGGCGTGCCTTCACGAATGAACATCGGTCAGGTACTTGAGACCCATTTGGGTATGGCAGCACATGGCTTGGGTGAGAAGATTGACCGCATGATGAAATCACAGGTGGCGGTCAAAGAGTTGCGAGAGTTTTTAGATAAAATTTACAACCAAGTTGGTGGTGAGCCTGTTGATTTGTCCAGTTTGAATGATGAAGAAATTGTGGCGATGTGCCATAATTTGCGTGAAGGTGTGCCGATGGGTACGGCGGTGTTTGATGGTGCTAAAGAGACGCAAATCAAAGCCCTACTTGAGCTGGCGGATTTATCAACCACAGGCCAGCAGGTGCTTTATGATGGGCGCACAGGACAGCAATTTGACCGCCCTGTAACCGTCGGTTATATGTACATGCTTAAGCTCAATCACTTGGTGGACGATAAGATGCACGCCCGTTCAACAGGGTCATATTCATTGGTGACGCAACAACCATTGGGTGGTAAAGCACAATTTGGTGGTCAGCGTTTTGGTGAAATGGAAGTTTGGGCATTGGAAGCATATGGTGCAACTTATACTTTGCAAGAGATGCTGACAGTCAAATCAGATGATGTAGATGGGCGTACTCGCATGTACAAAAACATCGTTGATGGTGAGCAGTACATGGATCCTGGTATGCCAGAATCATTTAACGTATTAACCAAAGAGATTAAGTCTTTGGGCATTAATATTGAGTTGATTGATAAAAAATAATGGCTGAGCGTGTGGCATGTTTCTTCCTTTATTGGAGATAAATTCATGTATTGGAGATAAATTCATGTTGCACGCTGTCATCACTCGTCCAGATTGTTCATTTTATCTTGTGTTGCCTTGATTTTTTATGATGAGATTTTTGTTGTGATATCAGCATTATTTATCTAAAAAACATTGTTTAAAAAATACTGTTTAAAAAACACTGTTTAAAAAATACTGTTTATTGAAAAGCATTGTTTATCCAAAAATATCGTCTGCCCAAAAAACATCTGATGCAACCTTAAAAAATAACGGAGAAGCAGTTTGAAAGATTTACTCGATATTATGAAAAGCCCTGCCGATTTTGGCAGCCATGAATTTGACAGCATTCAAATTTCTTTGGCATCACCAGACACCATCAGATCATGGTCGCATGGAGAAGTCAAAAAGCCTGAAACCATTAATTATCGTACTTTTAAGCCAGAAAGAGATGGTTTGTTTTGTGCCAAAATTTTTGGTCCTGTCAAAGATTACGAATGCTTATGTGGCAAGTATAAGCGTCGCAAATTCCAAGGGGTGATTTGTGAAAAATGTGGCGTTGAAGTGACCACTGCCAAAGTACGCCGTGATCGCATGGGTCATATCGAATTGGCAAGCCCTGTGGCACATATTTGGTTTTTAAAATCTTTGCCTAGCCGTATTGGTTTATTGCTTGATATTACCTTGCGTGATATTGAGCGTGTGTTGTATTTTGAAAGCTATATTGTTACTGATCCAGGCTTAACCAGCCTTGAAAAGTATCAACTGCTTGATGATGAAGATTATTATTCAGCATTAGAGCAGTTCGGCGATGAGTTTACTGCTAAGATGGGTGCAGAAGCGATTCAAGATTTATTAAAAGACATTGATTTAGACGCTGAAATTGACTTACTTCGTGAAGAGATTCCCAATACAGGGTCTGAAACCAAACTAAAAAAAATGTCCAAACGCTTAAAATTATTGGAGTCATTGCGTGATTCTAATAACAAGCCTGAATGGATGGTGATGGATGTTTTGCCTGTATTGCCACCAGATTTGCGTCCATTAGTGCCTCTTGAAGGTGGGCGTTTTGCGACATCAGATTTGAATGATTTGTATCGTCGTGTCATTAATCGTAATAATCGTCTAAAACGCTTACTTGAACTAAATGCTCCTGACATCATTGTTCGTAATGAAAAACGCATGTTGCAAGAGTCGGTAGATGCCTTGCTTGATAATGGTCGTCGTGGTCGTGCCATTACTGGTAGCAATCGCCGTCCACTCAAATCATTGGCTGATATGATTAAAGGTAAGCAAGGTCGTTTCCGCCAAAACCTATTGGGCAAACGTGTTGATTATTCTGGTCGTTCAGTCATCGTGGTTGGTCCGACTCTGCGATTACATCAATGTGGTCTGCCTAAAAAGATGGCATTGGAGTTGTTTAAGCCGTTCACTTATGCCAAATTATTGTCACACGGCATTGCTCATACCATTAAAGCTGCCAAAAAAATGGTCGAGCGAGAAGAGCCACAAGTATGGGATATGTTAGCGATGGTCATTCGTGAACACCCTGTACTGCTTAACCGTGCCCCAACCTTGCACCGTCTTGGTTTGCAAGCGTTTGAGCCTGTATTGATTGAAGGTAAAGCCATTCAGTTGCACCCATTGGTTTGTACTGCCTTTAATGCTGATTTTGATGGTGACCAAATGGCGGTGCATGTGCCATTGACTCTAGAAGCACAGCTTGAGTCACGAGCATTGATGATGTCAACCAATAACATTTTATCACCTGCCAATGGCGAACCCATCATCGTGCCATCACAAGACGTGGTATTGGGCTTGTACTACATCAGCCGTCGCTCTATCAATGCCAAAGGCGAAGGCATGGTGTTTGCTGATATGTCAGAAGCATTAAGAGCATTAGGCAGTGGTGTGTTGAGCGTCAATGCTCAAATTAAGGTGCGTATTACCGAGACTTTAATTGATGATGAAGGCAATCAGTCTAAAATCACCTCCTTAAAAGATACGGTTGCAGGACGTTTGTTGATTTGGAATATCATGCCAGAAGGCATGGCGTTTGAAGAATGTGATAAAGAGATGACTAAAAAGAACATCTCAAAACTGCTTAATTCTTGCTATCGTAAGATGGAAGTAAAAGACACTGTTTTGTTTGCTGACCAGCTGATGTATTTGGGTTTTGCTCAGGCAACTTTATCTGGGGTATCGATTGGTATGGAAGACATGGTCATTCCGCCAAGTAAAAAAGACATCATCGATGCTGCTGATGCTGAAGTGCGTGCCATTGAACAGCAGTTTGCAGAAGGGTTTGTAACCGCAGGTGAACGTTATAACAAAGTGGTGGATATCTGGTCTCGCACCAATGACAAAGTGGCCAATGCCATGATGGAAAACTTAGCAACTGATAGTGTGGTGAATGCTGACGGTGAAAAAGTTGAGCAAAAATCTTTTAACTCAATCTACATCATGTCTGATTCTGGCGCTCGTGGTAGTGCTGCCCAAATTCGTCAATTAGCTGGTATGCGTGGTCTGATGGCAAAACCTGATGGTTCTATCATTGAAACTCCGATTAAAGCAAACTTCCGTGAAGGTTTGACCGTTTTACAGTACTTTATTTCTACTCACGGTGCGCGTAAGGGATTGGCAGACACCGCATTGAAAACTGCCAACTCTGGGTATTTGACTCGCCGTTTGGTGGACGTGGCACAAGATTTGGTGATTACCGAAAACAATTGTGGCACAGACAAAGGTGTGTTGATGACTCCACACATCGAAGGTGGTGAAGTTATCGAAAAATTGGGTGATCGAGTATTGGGTCGTGTTACTGCCAAAGAGGTGTTGACCGCAGAAGGTGAGACATTAATTGCCGCTGACACACTCATCGATGAACATTGGGTTGATGTGCTTGATAAAAATGGTATTGATGAAGTTTATGTTCGTTCGGTGATTACTTGTGATGCCAATCATGGTGTCTGTGCCATGTGCTATGGACGTGATTTGGCTCGTGGTCATTTGGTCAATATTGGTGAGTCTGTGGGTGTCATGGCAGCTCAATCCATCGGTGAGCCAGGCACTCAGTTGACCATGCGTACCTTCCACGTTGGTGGGGCAGCAAGCTCAGCTTCTGTGGATAACAGTGTGGTGGTTAGAAATGGTGGCACTGTTCGTTTCCATAACATGCGTTCGGTAGAGCATGCTGATGGGTATTTGGTGGTGGTATCACGTTCTGCTGAGATTGGGGTGGCAGATGATTTGGGGCGTGAGCGTGAACGTTATCGTTTGCCTTATGGGGCGAATGTTACGGTCAAAGACGAACAAAAAGTTGAAGCAGGTCAAACCATTGCCAAATGGGATCCGCACACCCACCCAATCATCACAGAGGTGACAGGTAAGGCTCGCTTTAGTGACATCATCGATGGCATGACCGCCACCGTTAAGATTGATGATGCCACAGGCATGAGTTCATTTGAAATTTTTGCCGCCAAAGACCGTCCAAGCATCAGTAAGGACATGCGTCCATCCATTGTGCTTGAAACCAATGACGGCAAAGAAGTGGTGTATTTCTTACCTGCTGAAACGGTCATTCGTGTGTCAGAAGGCACTCAAGTAACCGCAGGTTCTGTGCTTGGCCGTGTGCCACAAGCCACTTCGGGTACTAAGGACATCACAGGTGGTTTACCAAGGGTTGCTGACTTGTTTGAAGCTCGTAAGCCAAAAGAACACGCCATCATGGCAGAAATGACAGGGGTGGTTAGCTTTGGTAAAGAAACCAAAGGTAAAAACCGCTTTGTCATTACCAATGAAAATGGTGAGGAACATGAAGAGTTGATACCAAAATGGCGACAAATAAACGTCTTCGAAGGGCAGACGGTAGAGCGTGGTGAAATCATTGCTGATGGACCGATGAACCCACACGATATTTTACGTCTCAAAGGTGAAACTGCCCTTGCTAATTACATTGTTGATGAGGTGCAAGAAGTTTATCGCTTACAAGGTGTGAAGATTAATGACAAACACATCGAGGTTATTATCCGTCAAATGCTCAGAAAAGTAGAAATCACTGATGGTGGCGACTCTAACTACTTTAAAGGCGACCAAGCGGAATATAATGACATCAAGGCAACCAATCAAAAACTGATTGCTCAAGACAAATTCCCTGTACAATTTGAGCGTCAACTGCTTGGCATCACGAAAGCCAGCTTGGCAACAGAAAGCTTTATTTCAGCAGCATCTTTCCAAGAAACGACTCGGGTGTTAACCGCCGCTGCCGTTACAGGCAAAGTTGATGACTTGCGTGGTTTGAAAGAAAATGTGGTGGTGGGACGCTTAATCCCTGCTGGGACAGGTCTTGCTTACCATCAGTCTCGTAAAGAGAATAAGTCCACCAGTGACGCAACTTTTTCTATTCCAACAGCCACTGATGTGGATGCCGCTTTAAATGCAGCGATGAACCCTGTGTCTAATAATCAAAACTTCAGCGAGTTTGATAAGGCGTTTGTTAAAGAGTTAAACGAAGACAATAATTCATCATTGTCATGACATGTGTTGTTTTTGCTGTTTGGTTTTTACTGTTTAACTTGTTATGTTATTGATTGTATGTTATTAATTGATATAAAGCTCAAATCAGAAGATTTGAGCTTTATTTTTTATCATGGTCATTGATGTTGATGTCATTGATGTGAAAAAAAAAGTCAGTGGCTTAAATGGGCGATTAATAAATCAACCGTTTACTTGATTTAACTTACTGTGTTGGTTGTGTTGGATTAATTTGGGTTGGGTTAATGGCGGTATGATGGATTTTACTGGTTATGGTTGTTATGGTCTGTTTGTCTGACTCTTTATTTGGCTCTTTATTTGGTGTTTTGTCTGATTTTTTGTCTGACGGTGGTTCATTAAGGTGATCACGATTATTGGGGTTATCAAAATTATCAAAATTATCAATGCCATCAAGGTTAAGGTCAGCAAAATTATCAATGCCTTTTACGTCAGGTGATGGTGATGAACGCAACTCTTCTTTAGCCATTGGTAACTTGGATTCGTCCGTGTCATTCATCGTCTCTTCTGCCACGCCATCAAGCGGTTTGTCCGTCAGCTCCATGCTTTCTTGCTTATGTTCTCTGGATTTGGCTTGATTGCTTAATGAGACCCATTTATTGGGTGTGTCTTTGAGCTGTTTGCCCATAAATTCTATCCATACAGGTAAAGCAAGTACCCCCCCATAAGCACGGTTACCAAGCGTGGTGGGTTGGTCAAAACCAATCCAAACCACGGTAGCCATGGTGGGGTGAAAACCTGCAAACCACGCATCTTTAAAGTTATTGGTTGTGCCTGTTTTGCCAGCAATGTCTGAACGCCCAAGTGATTTTGCTTTGGTGGCTGTGCCACGTTGCACCACATCACGCAAAATATCTGCCATTTCATAAGACGCTCTGGGAGATAAAATGCGAGGTGCTTGTTCGGCTCGATTTAATAAAGGCTCAATGAAGTGAACTTTGTTAAAGGCATCAATCTTTGTGATGTGTTTAGTATCAGCTTGGTTATTTTTATCATGATTTTCGGTCACAGTCGATTGTAATGCTTTGGCACGTTGTTGATTAATTTTTTCTAAATTTTTATTATAGCAAATGGCACAGGCTTGTTTGGGATTGGCTTGATAAATTAATTGATTATCAAATGAATAAATTTGTTCAATAAAATATGGCTGAATGCGATGACCACCGTTGGCAAAAGTCGCATAAGCAGTGGTCATTTGTAAAGGGCTGGTTTCTCCTGCCCCCAGTGCCAAAGATAAGGTAGCGGGTAGTTTTTCTTTATCAAGACCAAATTGGTCAAGTAGGTTTAGGGCAGTGGGAGTGCCAACTGATTGTAACAGGCGAATGGAAACCAGATTGCGTGAAAGATATAAGGCTTTTCTTAAAGGCATCATGCCATAATAACGACCATCTGAATTTTTTGGTTGCCAATCTCCCACTCGTAAAGGGCTGTCGGCTATCATACTGTCAGGGTGATAACCTTTTTCGAGTGCGGCTGAATATACTAAGGGTTTGATGGTTGAACCAGGTTGTCGCCATGCGCTGGTGGCACGGTTAAACTTACTGCCATAATAGTCAAAACCACCCACCAAGGCGATTAAAGCCCCATTGTCTGGATTGATAGACACCAAACTGCCTTGTACTTTAGGAACTTGTGCTAATCGCCAAGTGGCATGGGTTAAATCAGACTTCATGTCAGTTGGGGTGTTGTCGCCATTCATTAAGTCTGTTTCTGTCCGTTCAGCATCATCATTGTCTTTAACACCATTGTCTTTAACATCATTGGCTGGTGTGTTTTGTTTATTGTTGTTTTTAAATGAAGGAATTACTCGGACAATATCCCCCATTTTTACCAAATCAGTTGCTCGATTGGGATAACGCCCTTTTTGATTGGCATTTAAATATTTTTGAGCCCAACTCATGCCAGACCAAGGCACATTGATTATCTCACCATTGATAAGTTTGGCATCAAAGTTACGATAATTGATTTTGACCACTTCAGCAGGATACATGCCACCAACCACATTGTATTTAGACAGTGGTTTGTCAGCCACATTGCCTTCAGAACCACGATACCCATGAGCTTTATCATAAGCAAGTAAGCTTTTACGTATGGCGTTATCGGCATCTTTTTGTATGTTGCTATCAACGGTCAGTCGAACTTTCCACCCACTGTTCATCACCTGATTGCCATATTTACTAACCAAAGCAAAGCGGGCCATTTCTGCCAAGTATGGCATGTCACCATCAAGTGGTAATTCATACATATTAAGAGCAATTGGTTCTTGAATGGCGGCATCGTGCTGGGCTTTATTGATGTAGCCAAGTGTCAACATACGCCCAATAATCCAATTACGCCGTATCAAGGCACGTTCAGGGTTGGCAACAGGATTGTATCTTGATGGTGCTTTGGGCAAACCTGCAATCATCGCTGTTTGAGCAATGCTCAGTTCATCAAGAGATTTGTCATAATAACGGCGAGCCGCTGCTTGAATGCCATAGGCACCTTCACCAAGATAAATTTTATTGACATATAACGTCAAAATCTCTTTTTTGCTAAGCTCTTGCTCTAGCTTTCTGGATAAAAATAACTCAGTTAATTTACGAGTAAAGGTACGCTCAGAACTTAAAAAATAGTTCTTAGCCACCTGCATGGTGATGGTTGATCCCCCTGTTTGTGAGTCATCATCTGTAAATATTTCGGTAACCGCCCGCCCAAGCCCCTTAACACTGATGCCAGAATGCTGCATGAAGGAATCATCTTCTGCTGCCATAAAGGCTTGTATCATCTGTTTGGGCATGTCTTCAAAGGCAATGGGTAATGACATGTCATTGCCAAATTTACCAATCAGCTTACCATCGTGGCTATAAATTTCTAAAGGCATGGATAGCTGGGCAGTTTGAATCTCTGTAACACTGGGCAAACTTGGCTCAATGTACATCGCCATGCCATAAAAACCAATGGGTACGGCAAGCACCAATACCAAAATAAGTGCAAGTACTGCCAAAAACAGTTTTATTAGAATAATCAACAGCTTGGAAACAAAGGCTATGGCAGAAGAATTGGACATAGATATCAATTATGACAGTTAAATGACGATTTGTTAGCACTGTCATCATACATGACGTGTACAAATGACAAATAATGAAAAAAAGTTAGGGGTTGGGCTAGTAAAAATGGTCATAAGTTGCGATACTATACCATAAATTAGCCCCCTTGCATGGGCAAAAAAATGATTCAACCATTCAAGGCGACTGACACGTTAATAAACATAAGGATAAAGGCGTTTTTTGTATGAATATGAACATACAGACAATTTTACTGATGAAAACGGTTATTTTTTCCTTTTGTCCTATAAATGTGTAAAACTTGTCAAAAAAAATGATGAATAAACTTGAATATCACCTTTAAGTAACGTATTGTTATGCTTTATTACCACATGTATCAAAATGACAGATAAAGGAACATATTGTGGGACTACTTCAAAAGAAAAGTCGACAGTTAGTGGGTGTTGACATCAGTGCCACTTCTGTAAAAGTTGTGCAACTTGAACGTCAGCAACGCATGTTTAAGTTAGTGGCGTACGCAATTGAGACGTTACCCCCAGGATTGGTCGTTGATAAAAACATTGTTGATGTCGAAGCGGTGGGTGAAATTGTCGAAAAAGCACGATTGCGAGCAGGTGCGACCAGTAATATGGCGGCAACGGCTGTCTCAGGTTCGGCAGTAATCACAAAAATCATTGACATGCCAGCAGGTCTTAATGACATCGAAAGAGAAGCCCAAATTCGTTTAGATGCTGACCAGTACATTCCTTATGCGTTATCAGAAGTCAACTTAGACTTTGAGGTCTTAGGACCATCGCCCATAGACCCAAGCCAAGTTCAGGTGCTGTTAGCAGCATCTCGTTCTGAGAATGTTGAGCAACGAGTAGATACGTTGGCGATTGGTGGGCTTAGCACCAAGGTAATGGACATTGAGTCTTATGCCATTGAGCGTGCCTATGGTCTGATGGTAGACAGTTTGCCAGCACAGTCTGAATTGGTGGCATTGGTGGACATAGGTCACACTCAGACCACACTTTATATTGCTGATAAAGGTCAATTTGTCTATAGTCGTGAGCAATTATTTGGTGGCGGACAGCTGACAGAAACCATTCAAAACCGCTATGGTCTAAGTTTTGAAGAGGCGAGTATTTATAAGCGTGAACAGACCTTACCTGATGATTACTACAGTGAGGTGTTATCACCGTTTATGGATAATATCGTACAACAAGTTACCCGTTCATTGCAGTTTTATTATTCTTCTAGCCAATACAATAATGTTGACCATATTGTCCTTTGTGGAGGCAGTTCGGTGATTCCAGGGCTGGCAGGTCTGATAGAGCAACGCTTAGGCATCACGGTGACTTTGGCAAACCCTTTCATCAATATGACCCTTGGTAGCCGTATAGACGGTGGCCAATTAATGACAGACGCTCCGGGGCTGATGGCGGCCTGCGGCTTGGCATTAAGGAGCTTTGACTGATGGCACGCATTAACTTATTACCTTGGCGTGAAGAGGCCCGAGAAAGAAAAAATAAAGAGTTCATTACTCAGGTAGTGTTAATATTTTTATTATCTGCTGCTGTTGCCTTGGCTGTCTGGTACTATTTTGATAATCAGCTGACTGAACAACAGCGAGCCAATGATTTGGTGTCACAAGAAAATCAGCGTCTTGATGGGGTGCTGACTGAAATTGAGACGTTAGAACAACGTCGAGAAGAGATCATCTCTCGCATGAAAGTCATTCAAGATTTGCAAGGTACACGACCTATTCCAGTGCGAGTTTGGGATGATTTGGCTCGTGCCATGCCAGAAGCTTTGTATCTCACCAGTCTAAAACGAGAAGGTGATCTCATTACCTTAAATGGTCGAGCAGACAATCCTAATGTGGTTTCTAACTTAATTCGTAATCTTGATGATAGTCATTGGATGGCGGCATCATCAGTTAGATCCATTCAAAAAGACATTCCAGACAGTACTGAGACCCTATCACTTGAACAGCAATATGTTACTTTTGAAGTTACGACCAATATTGTCAGTCAGGTTGTTCTTCCAGAAGAAGGATCAGAACAAGGGGAAGCCACACCATGATAAAACTACGCAAGCCAAAGAAAACAGTAGCTCCTAGTGAAGACAAACCTGATAAAAAATCATTTGATTTTGAAGAATTTAAACGCAGTTTTGAATCATTAGATACGCAAAATTATGGCACATGGCCATTACCTGTTAAGATAACGGTGTTTGTTTTTATTGTACTATTCATTGGTGCATTAGCATGGGCGTTGCCTATTAGTAGTAAAATAGCTGCCATCAAAGCGGCTGAAAGTGAGAAAGTGACCTTATTAGACACCTATCGTGAAAAAGAATCAAAAGCTCGTCATCTACAAGAGTATAAAGATCAAATTGCTCAGATGGAAACAGAGTTTACCGCTTTGTTGGATCAACTGCCAAAAGATACTCGTGTGTCAGAATTGGTGGAGGGCATCAACATGACAGGTGTTGGCAGTAATGTTCATTTTACTGACATTAAAGTCGAGCCAGAAATCGAACAAGAATTCTTTATCGAACAGCCCATCAATATCAATGCTGTGGGCGGATATCATGAGTTTGGCAACTTTGTCAGTGGTTTGGCAGCCTTACCTCGTATCATTACCATACATGACTTTACCATTACTCCACGTGGTTCATTACCAAGCGATAATAGTACTATGAGAAAAATGCCTGAGTTAAATTTGGTATTACAAACCAAAACTTACCGCTCTAAAGAAGTTGTGGAGGAAGCACAGTGATGAACGTATCTTATCAGTCTAGACTTAAACTGCTAATGATGGTTTGTTTGATTGCCTTAAGTGCTTGTAGTAATCGTATTGTCACCGCTGAAAAAGACATGGCAGACATTCGCAATCAGCCAGCCCAGCCTGTCGAACCACCACCACAGCCACAAATCATCGAAGATTTTGTCTATAGTGCCAATGAGCTAAGAAGCCCATTTATGCCACCTGGTTTGATGAATTTACAAACGATTACCATAGAAGACACAGGAGTGAGACCTGATCTTAATCGTGAAAAAGAGCCACTAGAAGTGTTTGATCTGTCACTATTGGTGTTTAGAGGCATGATCGTATCGCCAGAGGGTGAGCAACATGGCTTAGTACAACGTCCAGATGGCTCTGTTACCAGCGTGAAAGTTGGAGATTACATGGGGCTAAATGATGGAAGAGTTGTTGAGATAACGCCGACACAGATTAACTTAATTGAAATTGTGCCAGACAGTCGAGCTGGGTTTATTGAACGACCACAGTCACTGGTATCACCTATCAGTTAAATGGCATTTTTTTGAGGATATTTTTATGAAATGGGATAACAAATCACAACCATCTTATCGCAGTAAACTTAAGTGGATTTCCATAGGTTCATCAGTACAAGGCACATCTTTTATGTCTCAAGCTCAAAGAAAATCTCATAAACTGTTGCCTAAGAGCATGTTGTTTACATCATTGATGTCATTACCCTTATGGGCATCAGCTTCTAACATTGTGGATGTGGATACCAGATCCATCTCGGATTCAGTCTCAGTGGTAACAGTAACTTTTGATGGAGCAGCGGTGGTACCCGAAGCTTATAAATCAAATGTTGATAATCGTATTGTTTTAAATTTTTCAGACTCTCAATCTCCGTTGGCAGGCAATCAGCCTGTTACTGGAACGGGTCTTGTTTCTTCAACCACATTGGCGAGTACTGAACAAAATACTCATTTATTTCTTGACACAATTAAAGCCAGTAATTACAGCTCAGTTGTTGACGGTAATAAATTAATTTTGACCATTAACGGAATGAATACAACCGATACGATGGAGATGTCATCTCCCATCTTATTGTCTCCACAAACCCCAACGCCTATTTTAGAAACACAAACCACCACTCCTGCTACAGTCATTGAAACCACTTCTGAGCCAAAGCAAGAGACGATGTTGGTTAAAATCAATCCTTTGCTTGTGCCACCTTCGAAGGATGGAACAGGTATGATATCAGGGCAGTATAGTTACGATGGTTTGACTGCCGTTAACTATACAGCATCAGAGCAGGGTGGCAATATCACCATTGACTTAACCAATCCTGCCATTCCTGTGGATATACAGCGTCAGGGCGATAAATTGGTGGTGCGAATGACAGGTTCAACCGTACCTAGAAATCTGCTAAAACGAGTGGATATTGGTGGACCTATTGTAACCAGTATTGATGCCAGCAATCGTGGACAAAATGGTGCGGTTATTATTAATACCACTGGTGATTTTGAGTATCAAGCATATCAATCTGGTAGTCAGTTAAATATATCTGTTACACCAGCACAAAACTTAACCCAACCTACTTTAGAAGAAAGAGTGTATACAGGTGAACCTCTGTCAATGGAATTCCAAGATGTGGAAGTTCGCAGTGTGCTTGATATCTTGGCTCAGTTTACCGAAATGAACGTGATTGCCAGCGACTCGGTATCAGGCAGTATCACTTTACGGCTTATTAATGTGCCTTGGGATCAGGCGTTGGATATTATTTTAAAAAGTAAGGGACTTGATAAACGCACCAATGGTAATGTGATATTGGTTGCTCCAGCAACAGAATTGGCAGAACAAGAGCGAAAAGAGCTGGAAGCTCAGCAAGTAGTAGAAACTTTTGCTCCCTTACGCACAGAGTATATTCGCTTAAGCTATGCCACCGCTCAAAATATATTTAAACTCATCTCTGAAGGTCGTGGCGCTAATACCAGCACTAATAATAATTTAGATAAAGGTTCGCTATTGTCTCCCCGTGGTACTGTGACGGTGGATGAGCGTACCAATACTTTGATTGTTAAAGATGTGTCCGAAAGTATCCGCAATATTCGTGCGTTGATAGAGAAAATTGACATTCCTGTTAAACAGGTGATGATTGAAGCACGGATTGTCTCTGCAACTGAGAGCTTCGGTAGAGAAATGGGTGTGAAATGGGGCATTTTATCTAATGGTGCTGCCACCAATCGTAATTTACTTGTGGGCAGTAATTTGGGCACAGTCAATTCTTTGAAAAATTTTACGGTAGAAAGCACCACTGTTGGTGGCAAAATTGTCAATTATCCTAAATATGATGTGAGCATCTCTGATAACTTAAATGTTGATTTGGGTGTGAGAAGTGCTGCTGGTCGTATTGCTTTTGGTCTGTTGAGCATGTCAGATTTGTTGCTTGATTTGGAACTTTCTGCCATGCAAGCGGATGGTCGTGGTGAGATCATCTCTACTCCAAAAGTATTGACTTCAGATAAGCAGACAGCAAGCATCATTTCTGGTACACAGATTCCTTATCAAGAAGCATCTGCCAGTGGGGCGACTTCAACCAGCTTTGTAACAGCGGCATTGAGCATGCAGGTAACCCCAAATATCACCCCTGAAGGTAAAATTGGTTTACAATTATCCATTAATAATGATGCACCACGTCAGATGCCAACTGGTGAATATGCCATTGATACTGATAGCATAAAAACCAATGTGGTGGTTGATGATGGTCAGACCATGGTATTGGGTGGGGTGTTCCGTAACACGTTATCTAATGCAGAAAATAAAGTGCCTTTTTTGGGTGATTTGCCTTATGTTGGCAATTTGTTCAAACGTAAAGTTCGTTCGAATAATAAACAAGAGTTGCTAATTTTTGTGACACCCAAACTGATTAATAGTGGTGAGTTAATTCAATAATTGTCTGATAAAGATAAGTAAAATAGAAAAGACGAGCATCAGCTCGTCTTTTTTTGATATAAAACTGGCATCAAAAGCTGATAGTCTGTATGATGAATTTTTATTATTTGGGGAAATTAATGGCTAAAGTACTGCCATCATTGATACTTGTGGGACCTATGGGGGCGGGGAAATCAACCATTGGACGATTGCTTGCCAAACAATTGCATAGAAATTTTGTGGATACTGACCATCATATAGAAGAAAATACAGGTGCTGATATTCCATGGATTTTTGCCATAGAAGGTGAAGCTGGTTTTCGTCAGCGTGAAACCAAAGCTCTCAAAACATTGATTAAAAATTCTAGACAGATATTGGCAACAGGTGGCGGTGTGGTGATGAAAGAAGAAAACCGCCACCTACTCAAACAAGCAGGGTTGGTGATTTTTTTGCATGCCGATGTTGAAACTCAATGGCAACGCACCAAAAGAGATCACAACCGTCCGCTAATCAATCAAAAGAATCCCAAACAAGTCTTGCAAGAGCTTTATGATTTACGCCTGCCACTGTATCGTGAAGTGGCACACATCGAAGTGATGTCCAAAAAAATGTCCACCAAAAAGATGGCAATGTTGGTATTAGAAAAGATACGGGAGTTGGATTATGATTGCTAAGGGCTAAAAACAGCCACTTAAAATCTACCTAAATCTACCTAAATCTACTCTATAATATGTGATTATGAGTAAATTAATTACAATGACAACCATTCGTGGACACATCATTGCCTTAGACCCAAACAACACCCAAGCCACTTATTTTAAAAAGGCTTGCGGTGTGGCACGATTTGCCT
>ERZ1023396.104-NODE-104-length-36491-cov-4.688111_pt1 | contig 36491 bp, 28 predicted proteins | sample MGYA00380504_ERZ1023396 | MGnify/ENA primary metagenome ERZ1023396 (study PRJEB33173, sample SAMEA4830410) | metagenome | study: EMG produced TPA metagenomics assembly of the PRJEB25223 data set...
AGACAACCCCCTGCCTGCACTTGACCTCTATGGGCGTAAGGTGCAGGTGGATCTTGTCGCTGCATGCGCGTACGCCCACTACCAGTAGGTCGGGGCGAGATAGGGACGTATCCTTGCGCTCCTTGCCAAGGGAGCGGGCAAGGTCGGAAAGATAGCCCCGGAAGGGGTCGACGGGGATGATTATTGCTATCGTCGAGTCCTCCGGCGATCCGGCAAGCACAGGCAGCAGGCTTTCCTTGTTACCTGTCACGCGGAACTGGTCCTGCAGGAGCCGGACAGCGAGGAACAGGCCAAGGTCACCCGTTGCCCCCGTATCGTCCCCGGACAGGCCGCGCACTGTAGGAATCCCCCTCCGCGCAACCTCGAGGAGGATTTGCTCGACCTGATCATCGTCTAGATCCTCGCATCCCGGCAGGGGCTTCAAGACTCGCCGTAGCGCATCGCGATCAGCCTGCTTGACCTGCGATAACAGGTAGTGGCAGCTGGTGAAGCCTGCGCGATGCGAGTACGAAGGTAGGTCGTAGTCCCATAGATACGTCCCTTGTATCCAACCACCGAGGAAGCAGGCAGGGTCGATCGCCGACGAAGAGACAGCGACGAACCCAGCGCTGTTTTCCTCGAGCATGCTTGATACTGCATGGACATTCGGGGAGAACTGCAAGCCGACCTTGCCGTCCCTGAGTCTTTCCATCATAAGCATGCATGCGGAAACCTTGTCGGCGAACGGGTCGCCGGAGGGCGGCATCTGCAGGCCTTGCCGGGACTCGCTGAGGAAAGAGGCCTGGAGCTGGCGCCTGACGCGGTGTCTGATCAGTCCGCCGGTCCCCATCGGCGAGAGCATTCCGACTTCCTTGGCCTCGGGTTGGGCCGAATCTAGTTGGGCAATGATGCCCAGGTCGGGCTTGGACCCGGTGGGTTGCTTGTCATACCAGCGAACGTGGTTGCCTGTGTCCTCGGAGAGGTTGGCGATCGTCGCCTGATCGGGCCGGCCAGCCTGCCTGGTATCGAATACCTCCACAATTCTTGGCCCGACACCGTGCCGCATGGTCTCTTGGTCCCCGTTGCCGAACCGCTTGGTGCACCAGGTGGCCAACCCTTCGTTGCATGCATCTGTGGTTCCACCTGCGCTGGACACTACTAGGCTGACGATAGGCTTGGCTGCCAGGAGGTCGGTAACGTCGTCGAGTGCTCGTGAGACCTGGGCGGGGCTAAACCCGCTCGATATCCCTCCGACTGCCAGTCCGAAGCTACTGTCGAACGGGGCCCGGCGAGAGCGATCGGGTATTTGTCCAAGCCTTGCGCCATTCCAAAGCACGGACCAGTAGTCGGAACTACATTCGACGGAAAGGAAGTCGACCTTGTCCACCCCGCCCGGTGCCTGCAGAGTGATGGTCAGTAGGTCGGGGACGCAGTCCGGATCGAGGATGCTTGCCGCCGGGCACGGGGAGTCGCCCTCGGCCTCGTCACGGAGAACTTTCTGGGCGAAGCAGTGCCATGCGAGGCGCAATGGATGCAGGGGGGAAAGGATGATGGCATCTGGGATCCTTCCGAGAGTACGACCATCCGACTCCAGGGAGCAGACGGCAATGGTGTCGATCCAGCAGGCGATACCCGGGTCGGCGTCCAGCCATGACATGAATGCACCGAGGTAGTCCTCGACAAGGAGGCGGAACCCAGGATCTTCGGATAGCCAGGCACCAAGCTGCGCGGACTCAAGGAGCCCCGACTGGTCGTCGCTACCCCGTATGTACCGGGCGATTCCCTGTCGTGCCTCGACGAAGCCCTTGGATGGTTGGAAGCTCGTTGCCTCGGGGCGGGGGTCATGCAGGAAACGCCCGTTCGAGAGTACAGGGCCGTGCGGGGCGTCCCAGTCAGGGGGAGCCCACCGGGACGCATAGTCGTCCGCGATTACCAATGGCCTAAAGGAGTTAGATACGTACTGATCCTCCAGCATCCATGACTGCAGGCTGGAGGAGCGCGCATTCCGGTCCAGATGGACAACAGCCTTGGTATCGAACTTCTCGAGATGTCGCCGGTTGAGCTTGATGAGCCGCTCGAATTCGCTCCTGCAGCCTTCCTCCTTTGCCTCCTCGCAGGCCAGGTGGACCCGGCAGGCCTTCGGAACATGCTCGCCAGCTGGAGTGAAGGTGATGTCCAGCTGGTACTTGCCATCGGCCTCGATCTCTACCAGATATTCGTCCTCACCAACCTGCCGGGGTTCGATTGTTTCTCGCTGCTCCTCGAACTCGGTGGCATCGTCCGGCAAGCCTTCGACCTTCCCAATGCTTGCCCCTGGAGCAAGGTGGAGCCGGAGCTCATAACGACCGGAGCCAGGCAGCGACAGGGACGTTTCCCAGTCCATCGCCGCAGAGTTCTTGCGGGGCTTCCTCGGTGGAGAGAGCTTTGTCGCGAGCCTGCAGGTAACAAGTATCCCGGGCTTCCAGCTCGCGAGGGAGATGACTCGGACGCTTGCAGGCTTGCAGCCGTCCGCGGAGACCTTGTAGCTTATTGGCGCTTGGTGGGGGGGGGGGACCAGGGCAACGTGGCTGGTAGTCCCGGGGGAGCCCGCTGGCAATGCCATCGGGACCTTGCCGTGGGAGCCTCCTGTCAACAGGAACTCCTTTGGCTGGCTCTCCTCGCTTATGGAGATCACTAGCTCGACTTTGTCTCGCACTACGGCCGGCAAACCCTTCCCCGTGGGAATCACGCTATTGGTGCACCGGATCGTTAGCTCGCCGACGGCTTCTTCGGGCTCGTCGGCAAGTAGTTCCATCCATTGCTCGGTGGTGAGCGTCGTCCACCAGGATGGAGGGGGCGCCAGTTCAATATCGGCGCAGGGCAGGTAGAAAGCCGCTGTGGCACGCTCGAAGGCTGTAGGTACGTCGCAGTTCGACTGGAGATGGGAAAGCAGGTTACGTAGCGCTTGCGCAACCCCCTGCTGGGCGTCTTGTGCTAGGCGTTCGATGCCAGTCTTGAAACCGTCTGCAAGCTCGTCGGCGATTTTTCCCAGGACCGAAAGCTGTGTCTTGGCGGAAATTCCTCCCTCCTTCATCGGGGGGAGGCCACATGCCAGTGATAGTGCTGTTCCTGCAGGCAACCCTTGATTCGCGTTTGCCATAGAGTAGATGCGGGAGAGTAGTCGCCAGGCGGCGCGATGACCGCCCTTGTCTGGATCTACCTCGTCGACCGACGCCGCGGCTGCACGGACCAGGCTCCTGGCGTCATCCCTCTGGGCGTCCATTATGCCAGCGGCGAGCAATGCCTCGTTGACTGCTTGCTGGACAAAGCCATCCTCCCACCATTGTTCGAAGGAGGCATGCCCTGTGCTGGTAGTTGCCCCCAACCCGAATTCGTCGGTCGTGGACTCGATCGAAAGGTTGTTGTGCAGCCCTGGAGGAACCAGAGCAATAAAACTAGGGTTGACAGGGTCGTTGCGCACATCCAGCAAGTGGTCGTTTTCGCACTTGCCGGATTCTCCAATGCGGGGCCTTGGCCCCTGCAACTGGCCGGCCGGATACTGGAGGAGTACCGGCAGTGTCACCAGTCCACCGTCCCACCCGCTTGGCACCTTGATCCCTCCATCGCGGGCCAGCTCGTCGTAGGCTGGCTCGAGGAGCTCGAGGGGAGGGCCGCGGAAGATCAGCCGGTACTCGAGGTTGGTACCTCCGAACCCTTGTGTCGAGCCTCGGACCTTCTCGTGGACTGTGGCGGCAAGCCAGCGTGCGAGTCTATTCATGTTCCGGGCCCTGGCTGGTTTGGTTTATGGGGAAAGGGGGAAGTAGCAGCATGCCGCTCTCGGCATCGGGGCTATCAAGCACCAGTCCGAGCATCCGCAGCTGGTGACCCAGGTCGTTCCTACCGATGTCATGCTTGTCCACGGCCATGCCATAGGCCTCGAGGTGTTGCCCAAGCCGCTGGACCGAGCGGGGGCCGCCCATTCCTGCGAGGGCGCAGTGGACCAAGGCAAGCACGGCGACGGGACCTAGGGAGACGATCCATGGGCTGGATGGGCTGCTGCCTTTCTTCTTCAGGATGTATCCCTGGTCGTACCCCCTCAGCAATGGGACTGCAGCCTGGCGTTGCCCAAGGACGTGTCGTGCAAACTCCAGCAGGTTGGAGCCTATGCCTTTCTTGCAAAGCAGCGCACGGCCTTCTTGCCCTCGCACATCGGCAATCGTCTCAAGCGTGCCTAGGCGAGCAAGCTCGGCTTTGTGCTGGCGGATATGTTGGCAAAGTGCAGCAATCCCGGAGCTTGAGGAGAGGTTGCCAGTGTAGGGTGCCCCTATCTGGTCCAGAGACCAGAGGAGGGCATTGATCCCCAAACGGGCATTTAGGTAGCTGGAAACCTTGTCCTTGATGCCTTGGAGGGCCTTGCCCCAGTACGTCATGTACTGGGGGGCTTCCGGGAACAGTGCGCGCCTTGCATCCAATTCGTTAGAAGGAGCACTGCCATCTGTGAGTGCGGCCCAAAGGCAGCCCCATGTTCTGGCGTGGACGTCGCACAACCATGTCACGTGGGATGCGGCTGCCAAGCGAAGCAATGCCTCGAGCAGGCTGGTCCACTGTCGGCGAGTCATGGAGCCCTTGGCCTGCATGATGGCCTGTAGGTCCTTGGTAAATCGTCGGGCAGGGAGGAACGGGATAACCTGGAAATCCGACCTTTCCAGCGTTGCTATCTCATCCTCGGGTATTGGCGAAAGCGCCCAGTTGCTTGCTCCTGGGTTCCACGCCGAGGTCTCTTGGTCGAGCCAGCGTGCGAAGACATCGTCCTCGTCGTCGACGCTCAATGCAGTGAAGAGACTTTGCCAAAGTCGTTGCGCAGACTCCCGGTCCTTCGATCCCAGGCAGACCATGCGGCGAATCAAGCTACCGGCGGGCCAGGAGTTACTGCTCAGTCGGGCAGACCCAGAGAAGAGTGCCGCCCCGGGTACGATAGGGGTTACCTGTAGGAACCGCTTGGACGACTGGTTGGGAAGCTTTGGGCTCTCCAAGATCCCATGAAGCACTGTATTCCAGGCCTCTACGCCGACGACCGCTCCCGTTGGTGGGGGTTGGCGTTTCTCGCGGAGTTTCTGGATGCGCCTGTCCAGATCTCGCCCGGCCTGCGGTACGCTTCCCTCGCTGGCTGATGCGAAGCCGATGGTTCGATAGAGCGAGGCAAGCAGGACTTCCGAGCTCGCATACTCAGGGGCGGGGCTGATTGCCAGGGCTGACCTCTGGTAGCTTGGGTGCGACTTGCTCCATGGGGTCTGCTTGAAATCCTCAAGACTCATACGTCGTCCTCCCGGCTTTCAACGAAACCATTCCACGAGCGACCTACCACCGTGCCATCTGCGCCGACACGGATCCGGGCATCATCGAGTAGTACATGGTCGCGGACAATCGGGCCGGATAGCCTGGCCTTTGTCGTGTCAAGTAGTGCAACGACCGTGCGTGGAAGGGATGCGGGTGAAAGCCCCCTTTCCAGTTCCTTCACGGCCTTGAAAAGGTCATAGGTCAGTGGGACTGGCTGGACTGATTTCCCTTGGCCGACATGGAGGTAGCAAATCGGTGGATGAGGGCGTCCCTTGGTGTTCTGGGGGGACATCCTGACCGGGCTCTGTTGGACGACCAGCGTTGCCTGCCGTTGCCGTGGGGGGAGTGGTTGGCCGAAGGTAGTGGTTAGCGACACCTCGAACTCCTTGCCAGTGTTCAACAGTTCCTTCACTTGCCTCACCACCTTGAAGAGGTGATGGTGCTTGTCGCTGTCCTCGACGACTTGCTGGAATGCCTCCAGGACTGGAGCGTCCGCCACCACGGCCGTCCGCGTGCATATGCTTCTGCGTACCAGACGGCACGCGAAATCACGGAGGATGTGCTGGACTCGGCTGGCTGCTACTGGCCTCTTGCGCCGTATGCTCGGCAGGGAAAGCATTGCGTCTGACGCGGATAGACGCCGGAGTAAATCGAGCTCGTTTGGTGATAGCACCTGATACTTGCGAATGAACTCAATACCGCCTGCCAGGGAGCGACTGAAACGCATGTCCAGATCGCCGAGGACTATTGTCTTTCGACTGCTCACTGCAACTTCGCTGTCTGGGCTCGCGAAGTGGGGGTCCGGGGTGTGGTCCGCGCGTTCCGGGAGGGGGGCGGTGGTCGCTGGGAGGTAGTGGTTTTTGCGTTCCGAAAGGAAATAGACGAGCCCCATTAGGGTCCGCCCTTCTTCTATGTCGAGTTCCTTTTCAAGGCCAAGATCCTTGATGTCCCGGCGGAGCGAGGTGGCTGCGTTCCTATCCCAGCGATGGAAGAGCGCATGTTGGTAGCCCGAAGTCGCCAGGTGGAAAATGGCGGTTAGCGATTGTCTACCATGCCTCTTCGCCGTTAGCGCCTTTTGGTCGAGGTCGACAAGGTTCGCCGCCCATTGGCAGGGAGTGGACTGGTGTGGAGTTCCCGACGGGTCGTGCGCTACAGGGTGGTGGCCTGCCAGCAAGTACGAGGTGAGGGAGAACAAGTCCCGGAAACTCCAACGCTTGCCACTGGCGAGCTCATACCAGCGCAGTATTTTCAACAAGGATGCCCTGTTTTCATCGCGCGCAAGGATGGCCTGGCTGGAGCAGAAAGGGCACTTGTCGCCTGCTGGGCATCCCCCTTTTGCTGGCCACATCTCGGAGGCGGTGGCCTGGCCTAGGAGTATCTCGGCAGGCGCCACGGGCTCGTCGTCCGGCTTAACCAGAAGTGATTCGGCATCCATCGGCCAGACAGCAATTGATGGGAATCCATCGAGGGGCCAGCAAGAGGGGGCGTCATACGCCAGACTTACAGCCCGGGTAATTGCTTCGAGAAGACTACGTGCTTGTTCTAGATTGTTGTCTATTGCGTGGATCAGGGCGTCATCGAGGACGCCACGATTGACGCAGCAGAGATAGGCTTGGGTGGATGGTCCATCCAGCAGCCTAGTGAGTTCATCTATGAGGAGGGCGGGAGCAGTATTTCCCTCGTGCCCGGAGGTGGCAGACGCGTCCTGAACGATGTCAATGCTAAGGCTGTCATCACGCCTGGCAAGACGGCCAGCATCTACCCTTGCTAGTCGTGGGACTGCTGAGCCTGGAGAGGGATGGAAGGCTTTCGAGAGTTCGTCGACCAGCCGGCCATTGCAACCGAGGCTTTCGTCGAGCCAGCGAATGGTGCACTCGATTGCCTCGGTCTTCCCATTTCCAGGGCCACCTACCAGCAGGACAATCCTGGGAGAAGTTGAGGCCTCGGTGGGAAGCCTATTGGCCCAATCCTGGAGACGGGATAGGAGGTTTGTCCGTAGCAACTGCTTGTTCGGCTGGCCGCTTTTCTCGTCCAGCAGCCGTTTTACCCCTCCTGAGTGATGGCCGGCCCAGTCGACAAGCGCGGCAGGGTATTGTGCCTCTTCCAGTTGGGAGCTATCCATTCCCCTCGACTCCTATGTATTCAAGCGATGGCTATCATTTTTTCTTCTAGTTCCCGCTCTGCCTGTTGGTTGGCGAGCATCACGGCTTCATCCAGCATTGCCTTGATAGCCATGCCGATGGCTCGTGCCAAATAAGGTGGTACCGCGTTGCCCACTTGGGTGTAGCGCGGGCACTCCTTGGTCCGCTGGCTCCCGCCAGTGGTGAATTTTCCGCGGAACTGGAACCAATCCGGGAATGACTGCAGTCGAGCAGACTCTCGTACGGTCAGTATCCTGGGTTCCTTATAGTGGAGGACATCGTCCGGTAGTGTCGTGATGGTCGGAGCTGGAGCGCTAGCTTGCATTGGGTAGATGCGGTGCTTCTTGAGTCCATATGCTTGGCGTATCTCGGCGTTCATCCGTACGCCCTTGGCACAGTTAGGGTCGTCGATGATCGCCTGGAACCTGGCCTTGATCTCTGGTTTGTGCCTGGCGAGGCGCAAGCTATCGATAATGCCATCGCAGCCTCGATGCATGAGCCTTTGGAACGCCGTTCGAGGGCCGGTATAGGCAATCTCTTCGAATCTCTTCGGAGAGTCGGGGTCGTTGCAGGGCCTCGTGCCTCCATGGCCTGTTTCCATATCCGAAATGGCATCCACGGCATGGATGACTTCGGGAAGACCAAGCTCATGCAGCTGCATAAGTCGGGCTTTCTCTAGCAGCTCAAAGGCTCGGGCTACCCCGCCTTCGAGGTGCTGGGCCAGGTCCTTTCTGAGTCCAATCACTATCAGGCGTGGGCGCTTCTGAGGCACCCCGAAGCGAGAGGAGTCGACAATCTTGCCTAGGACTTCGTACCCGATTCTGTCAAGACCTTCTACCAGCTTTTCGTAGTAGGACTGGGGTTTGATTGAGAGACCCAGCTGCTTCCATTTTTTTGCGGCGTGCGCGACTTTCATCCCGGGTACATTCTCAAGAACAAGGGCTGAAGGTCGGATCGACTGGACCATTTCTACATATTTTTCGAAAAGCTTGTTGCGAGGATCGGATTCATTCCGTTTTCCCGCAAAGCTGAACCCTGGGCAGGGAGGGCCTCCTGCCAGAACATGTACTTTGCCCTTGAGCTGGGTCAATTCGTTCGGGTGCTGCTCCAGAACTTCGTCGATTGCCCAGGCTTTCTTCTCTAGCCATGATGGCCATGAAAATTGGTTCACTGGTACTTTCCGCCCTTCAAGCAAGTTGGCGGATAAGGTCGAGAAAGCCATCTTGTCGCGTTCGATGGCAAACACACCATTCATGCCTGAGAGCGAGAGCCCGAGGGAAAGGCCGCCGCAGCCTGCAAACAAATCTGCAAACATCAAAGGCTGATCGGAGGCGGGGAGTGGGGGGAAATCTTGGGTTTTCATGGGCTCCTGCCCGGGCTCATCGAAATTAAAGGGAAGGAGCGTCTGGAGCTGCTCTTTGCTAGAGCCTGTAAATCCTTCGTAGGGGATTCCCTTCTCCATAAAGCTTCTCCACACCCGTTTGAGGGGCTTCTGTCGGGCTGCACGTGGCGCGCTGCTTCTGCAGTTCTTACGAGAGCGCCGACCGCGAATGATGGATTGCCTGGAACGCAAACGCAATGACTTCCTGTGTGTTCTGGCAGGGCGCTATGCGCTGTGTGAGGCTGATATGTGTTTGATTTTTTTGATATTCATATTCTCTTACTGGCTGGAGGATCCGAGCGGGCTCGCTAATTCATCGTGTTTCCAGGTGACGACGGCCGTGTGATCGGTACGCAGCCTAAGAGCAAGATTTTGCTGTATTTTTATACAGTAATGTGTGCTGGTGTTCAATCCTGCACGTGGTTCCCTGGGGGGGCAAGAAATTTCCTTGCCTGGCTCGCGCTGTTTTTGCTTCGGGGCGGCTAGCCGGTCGCGCTAACAAGCTTGGTACGAGGTCCAGTTTCATGCTGTTAAGTACTGCTGTCGGGGCTGACGGCTTTGCCTAGGCGTAGGGACTTTTGCGGGGAGCCGTTGAATACCGTCGGATAGAGTAGAGCATTGGCTGCAGCGAGCGCTAAAAATTATCCAATTAAAATCAATGGTTTATAAGGTCGACCTCCGGCATGGGGTGCAAGGGGCAAGTGTTCGAATCACTCCGTCTCGACAAAAAAACTCCAATGCACTGGCTGTTTTCGTTTCTGACCTATGCAAAGCCGGTGTAAAACCACCGGCGCTCTCTGCGATATTCAGATCGGTAGCGCTTCCGACCAGACCACGTCGGCGTGGTCGCGCTGATCGTTCATCGTCATTTCTCGCTGGCATGGCTGGCGATTCAGGCATTGGGTAACCGAGTATTCACAAGCGGATCTAGCCTAGGGCGTAGGTACGCTGAATGCGAAGACAGGTTGTTGAGCGATAAACCGCTGATGCTAAGGAATTGCTAAATTTAGTTTGTTTTTTTATTTATCTATTTGAATTTAAATAGAAAAATATAAAAGCACTTCCAATCCATCATCGGAGCGACGGAGAAGCGGCGGGACAGGGCAGGTCGCGTGGTTACTGGCTTTGAGGCTGATTCTAGAGGCATTTGTTTAGATCGGTTAAAGGCCAAAATGGCTTATTTCTGCCCGTTTTTGCGCATGTGGTGCTAAAATTTAGCACTGGTAAATGCATTTTTAGCACTGATGGTGAGCGATGTGGGAACGATCACTCGGCGCGTGAACAAAAGCGGGCAGACCAAGTACACGGTTCAGATTCGGCTGCGCCGCAAGGGAGTCATAGTCTACCAAGAAAGCCAGTCCTTCGACCGTAAGCCGGTTGCTCGCGCTTGGATGATGAGGAGGGAGGCCGAACTGGCGTTGCCAGGCGCTCTTGAAAAGGCTTCGCGGGAGGATGTGCCGCTCAAGAAAATCATTGAGCGCTATCTTGATGAATACGAGCTGATACGTCCGCTCGGAAAAACCAAGCGGGCTACCTTGAAAGCGATCAGCGAGACCTGGCTAGGTCAAATTGCTGATGTCGATCTGTCGAGTCAAAAATTAGTCGAGTACGCGCAATGGCGGATGAGCCAGGAGGGAGGTGGTGTTCAGGCTCAGACGGTTGGAAACGATCTTGCACACCTTGGCGCTGTTTTGTCAGTCGCTAAGCCTGCCTGGGGATATGAGGTTGACGCGAGCGCGATGGCTGATTCGCGCAAGGTGCTGCGTAAGCTGGGTATGGTGTCTCGAAGTCGAGAACGTGATCGGCGACCTAGCATGGATGAGTTAGACAAATTGCTCACCTATTTTTTTGATCTCCAAGCGCGCAGGCCAAGCGCGATACACATGCCTAAGGTCATAGCTTTCGCGATTTTCTCTACACGCAGGCAGGAAGAGATCACTCGGATTCGCTGGGAAGATCTGGATGAGCGGCGGCAGGCGGTGCTTGTTCGAGATATGAAAAATCCCGGACAGAAGATTGGTAATGATGTCTGGTGTCATCTGCCGGATGAGGCCTGGCGGATTGTTCAGAGTATGCCTAAGTCTTGCCGAGAGATATTCCCTTACTATTCGGACTCAATTTCTGCGGCGTTCACTCGTGCTTGTAAATTTTTGGCTATCAAGGATTTGCATTTCCACGATCTGCGCCATGACGGCGTGAGCCGGCTATTCGAGATGGAGTGGGATATACCGAGAGTTGCCAGCGTATCAGGGCATCGCGACTGGAACTCCATGCGTCGTTATACACATTTGAATGGGCGAGGAGATCCTTACAAGAACTGGTCTTGGCTAGAGAAGATAATCGGGGCCCCTGTGGTGCTCGGGGCGCGTATAGAGCCTGAACCCGCAGAAGACAGAAAGGGTGTGCTTCAGGCTAGGCGTCGTCGATCCATCAACTGATCCTGCTCTCTGATTGCGGCCTCGCGCTGTCTATCGAGGTAGGCAGCGAGATCTTCCAAATGCACGCCGAGATTGGCCTTCTGCGAGTTAGCGCCCAGTCGCATCACCGGAAGATCTATTTCTCCCATCAGACGCTTGCGTTTGAACTTGTCCACCGAAAGGCCGAGGAAATCTCGGCATACCCATTCGATAGGAATTACGGCTTGTCCGTCGTACTGAGCCATTAGCAAAAACAGTGTCTTCATTGCTCCATGCCATAGCGCTATTTCAATCGGATTCAGCTTATTGGTGCTAGGTCTGATGGCAAACAAGCTAAGTCGTAGATGGGCGTGCGGGCCGGTAATGCCTTGAGTATCGTCGGTGCCGTGGATCCAGCTCGCCAACGGCCCGGCAACGCGCCTGAACTTGTTGACGAGCTGGATCCGCTGCAGGCGTTGCTGGAATGAATGGGGCCTCAAGAGGGCTGAGACTGATGCTATCTGGGTTTACGAAATGCGGGAAATGCTCATTGATGGTGAGCATTTTCTGGATTTTATAAACCTGTCGACCCGGAGGTATTTGCCCAATGTCATCAACTTTGGAAATTATCCATAAATATTATATAATTAGCGCTCAAATCAGTGCATGGGAGAAGCCCTTTTGACTACCTATACCGCATCGCTTGACACCGCCAGCCAAGCCCTGGTTTGAAAATTGTACAAAAATAACCAGTCCGCTCGATTGTCCCGCCTTCATCGCCGCCCACCGCCAGAATCCTCAAGACTTTACCCGCCGACGCCAGCTCACCTTCAAGAACCTCGTCCTGTTCCTGCTCAATCAGCCGCGCACGGCCCTGCAAACCGAACTCGATCAGTTCTATCGCGTACTCAATCAGGCGTCGACTGAGACGCAAATGGTCACTGCGCAGTGAATCGCCCCAGCTTTCCTAGACACTCTCCAAGCTCTGGAAATAGCGCTTTTCAAACTCCACTGGCGATAGCTGCATAGCGCTGCTGTGCCGGCGCTTGGGGTTATAGAACATCTCGATGTAATCGAACACATCACTGCGGGCTTCTTCGCGGGTTCCGTAGGTTTTCCGTCGGATGCGTTCCCGCTTCAGCAACTGGAAAAAGCTTTCCGCGACCGCGTTGTCGTGACAGTTACCGCGTCGACTCATGCTGCTGATCAGGTTGTTGGCCTTGAGGAAACTCTGCCAGTCCGAGCTGCTGAACTGGCTGCCCTGGTCGGAATGGATCATCACTTCCTGCTTGGGCTTGCGCCGCCACACAGCCATCAGCAACGCATCAATGGCCAGGTCGCTGCACATCCGAGGCTTCATCGACCAGCCGATCACTTGGCGAGAAAACAGATCCAGAACCACTGCCAAGTACAACCAGCCCTCATACGTGCGGATGTAAGTGATGTCGGTGACCCAGACCTTGTTCGGTTCACTGACATTGAACTGCCGCTCTAGACGGTTGGGCGAGGCCACTGGCGGCTTGCCACCGTAGTACCCGGGGCGCCGGCGATAACCGGTCTGCGAGCGCAGCCCCTCTCTCCTCATCAGGCGAGCCACACGGTGCCGGCCACAGGGCTCGCCCAGCTCACGCAGGTCGTCGTGGATCTTGCGGTAGCCGTAGACCCCGCCGCTTTCCAACCAGGCATGCTTGATCAATCCGAGCAGGCGTTGATCTTCCTTGGCGCGTACCGATTTCGGCTCGACCAGCCAGGCGTAGTAACCGCTGGGATGCACCTTGAGGGTCTGGCAGAGACGCCGCACCGGGTACTCCACCGACAGTTTGCTGATGAAGGCGTACTTCAGCCTGACTCCTTGGCAAAGTACGCGGCGGCCTTTTTTAGAATGTCTCGCTCTTCGGTCACCCGCTTGAGTTCCGCGCGCAAGCGACGCAGCTCAGCCTGCTGATCATCTACCTGCTGCCGCTGTACTTGGGGTTTGCTGTAGCGCTTTACCCAGGCGTACAGGCTGTGCGCGGACACGCCTAGACGCTCTGCTACTTCGGCAACGCGCAAGCCGCGTTCAGTGATGTGCTTGACCGCTTCAATCTTGAATTCTTCAGGGTAACGCTGGTTGCTCATGGCACCTCCTGTTGGGCCTCATTATGAGGCTTGGAGGTGTCTACGAAACTAGGGGCGATTCACAGGCCTTCTGCAAAGCGCGCAAAAAGCTCAACCCCGAGGTATTTGAAAGTCTCAATCGCCTCCTGCAGCAACAAATTGACTGCTTCGGGCTGCGCCAGAAGTGGCGTGGGCTGAGGGTGCTCGCGGTGGATGGCTCGACCGTGCATTTACCCCTGGAGTCGACCATGGCGACCTTCTTTGGCAGTCACTCTGGCTTTCCCATGGCTCGCTTGTCCACACTCTACGAAGTCGCTGACGGTCAAACCCTGCATAGCCTGATCGTGCCCCTGACCGTCGGCGAGCGTGACTGTGCCCATCTGCACCTTGAGCACCTGCCGGCTGACAGCCTGACGCTGTTTGACCGTGGTTACCCTGGGCACTGGTTATTCGCGCTGTTCGCGCAGCAACAGCGGCACTTTCTGATGCGCCTGCCCTGTGGCTATAACGCCCAGGTCAAAGCGTTTCTACACTCTGGCCAAGTTGAAGACACACAGCTTTTCGTGGCCAACCATCCTGAAGCACGTCTGTTCTGCTCCGAGGCTGGCGTTGATCCTGCCAGCCAGATCGAGCTGAGACTGATCCGGGTCGAGTTGGCCAACGGCGAAAGCGAGGTATTGCTGACCTCGCTGCTGGATCGAGAAGCCTTTCCCGCTGAGGTGTTTGCCGAGCTTTACCACCGCCGCTGGGGCATCGAAACCGACTTCCGTCGCCTCAAACAAACCCTGACGCTGGACAACTTCAGCGGCCGCAGCGTGACCGCTGTAAAGCAGGACTTTCATGCCGCTCAACTGTTGAAGAACCTGGCGCTGTTGATGCAGCACCTGCTACAGCCGGTCATCGAACAGCGCCACAAAGGTCGCAAGCTGCGATGGAAAGTCAACTTCACCCAAGGCGTGTCACGGCTCAAAAATACCCTGGTCGAGCTGCTGGTGCGGCACTGTGCTCAGGGGCTGAGCAATGTGCTGGCCTTGATGGCTAAAAGCCTCAGTGCCGTACGCTCAGGCCGTAGCTTTGCGCGCCAACGCGACCGCGCAGCCAGCCGAGGTTGTGAGGGCTACAAACCGACGCGCTGAAGAAACACCACCGCCCAACCTCCGTGCAAAAAAAGCTGGCCACAAGCGGTCGGCATAGGCTCGTCCAGAGAACGAGAAATCTCGCCTAGACAGCCGGAACAGACGATGATCACATCACCGCCAGCCCAGCTAGACCGCCTGATTGAGCGGCAGAGGCCTGGTCATCGCCCGACGGCCATGGCGGCTGGCTGCTTCGGGGGGCTTGCCTTGGGCAGGGCTGCAGCTTAGGTTGATGACATTGGGTATTTGCCTGCCCCTTGGTGTGTATTCAACGTCCGTGACGTCGACCGATGCCAGCGTCAGTCGAGGCGCTTGCGGATTTCGTTGAATGCCCGCTGAATTATTCTCTGCTGATTGGGATCGATCTCAAGTTCATTGCATAGTGAAGACCACCCGGAGAGCACATCAAGGGTCTGCTCGATGTAAAGATCCGGATCCAGATAGCGGAAAGCAGAGCAGACTTGTTTGAGGTTTTTACGTGTTGCCAGTCCGGAGCCGTTGAAAGAGGTAGTGTGTTCGTCCGCGAAACCCTGGACAGGGGCATAGGTCAGGTCATAGGCCGGAGCTAATGTCCACCGTCCTTGGTCGTGCAGGAATGCGAAGTTCTTGGCGTGATCATCATGGTTGTGGGTCAGCGCGTTAAAAACCATGAGTCTTGCCATGCGCTCTACCTCCGCAGCATGGTTAGTGACCGCATGGGTTGTTTTCAAGAGATCTGAATAGTCCAGTGAGGGAACTCGGTGATCAGCATAGAGAATGCCGCTGGCAGTCATCATGTGGAGTTTGCTATTGCCGTGTCGGTCGAAACGTTGGGCAGCAAAGAATCGCTCGGTGCCGTTTGCAGAGCTGACTGTGAGCAAGTCGCTCGCAGCCATCTTCACTCCAGCACGTTCTGCCAAGAGCGCGTAGGCATATTCGATGGTGCCGGTATCACGATGTTCGGTTGGTGATCGGAATTTCACTAGCCAGTGTTGGTAGCCGGCTGGGAGCTGCCGGAAAGATGTATTGCATTGTTTTCTATCTGGGGACAGTGCAACGACGACCTTGGGGCGAGCGCCGGCAGGGGAGCCACCAGCGAGGCGCAGAGCATCAAGAATGGACGAGGTGTCTCCTTCGTAGACCGCCTGGGACTCCTGGTAGAGCTGGGCCAGATCAATATCATCTTCACCGGTGGCGTGCTCAAGCACCGGGCGATATTCCAGTGCACCCATGCCCCTGTCTGCCATGTAAGCCAGCCGATCGACCGGGGAAATGTGTCTACGGTCTATGCCATGATTGGCAAGGAAATAACGATCCATTAGCAACATGCCCCATCCGTCTGGGAGGGAGTCGGCAATCGCGCCTGGTAGGCCTGCGAAAAGGACTGGATCAGCCGCTTTCTGGGGGTGGGTTGTGAAGTCCATGTTCAGGGGTGACAGATTGAAGCCTTGCGCCACCCACTGTGGATGATAGGCAAAGTAGATACCCTGTCGACTGGCAACCAGCTCACCGACCGGCGTGCCTGCGAGCAATACCTCTACGGTGTTTATGGATTTCATTGGCGCCCCCGGGTACGTCCTGTTTGTTTGATTTCTTCAAGCGAGACAGGCCGCTCATGCTTGAACAGTTCAGCGATTTGGCGTGTTGCACCAAGTGCTGTAGCGATGAGCACCAGAGCATCAAGGGTGATCTGCCCAGTGGACTCGAATCGCTTGATGGTCGATTCTGAAACACCCGCCATCTTCGCCAAGGATTTGCGGGAGAGGTTCTGTGCGAGTCGCGCTTCTCGAGCGTTGGCGCCGATCTTCTGGGCCAGTTCGCCTGGAGCGAGCAGAGAATGGGTTAGGGCCAAGGATAAGCCTCGTATAATGGTTCATTTTAGATCCATTATACGTCATTATGGCTATTATTGGTTCAAATATGGCCTATTGTTTTTTGCATGACCTAGGTTGGTCTGGGGTGGAGAGACCGCAGGCCCTGGCCTTCAATGCTCAAGCGGACTGTGCTGTCATAAGTCTGTTCCAGTCATCAATCCGCATGATCGTGAGGATTAATGGCGGTGGACCATCGATAGCATCAAAAACCTCACTATCTTGAGGATTTTTATCAATTCAGTTGGGTGCATAAGAAAATCCACTTTCCGCTGTTCAGCGTGGATCGGTGGCTTGTGGCGCAGCAGATAGTGCAGGCTTGTTAGTTCTTTTGAACACCCGATCCCTCGCCATGAAGGCCTCCAGCATGTGCGGAATGAGCGTCAGGGCGTCGACTTCTTCACCGTAGGTCTGCGAGTGCAGCGCCGCGTAGCGATCGAGGTCGGCTTTCAGGCTGGCGGGGCAAGTGAAGGTCAGCTTTGTGTTCTCGGTTTTCGGCAGCGGGCCGAGACGCGGCTTGGTCGTGCACATTGCGGGTTCCTCTGTTGAGGGGGGAAAGGCTGATGGGGACGCAGAACCAGATCGCGGTTGCCGATAACGCGGAGGGGCAGGCCAGGGCGCTGGGTCAGCGTGGGCTGGATATCGAGGTTGCGGCGGGTGACCTCCTGGCCGACCTGATTCACTGTGTCCTGCAGGCTGTCGCGCCCGGCGATGATGATGCGGTCGCCATCGGTGCGACTGGTCGGTGCCGCCAACTCTGCACCGATGCCTAGTAGGCTTGTCATGGCCGCGCCTGCGACGATCCGATCCCAGTGCCAGTCGACGCCATCCTCGAGACCGGCATAGCCGGCCGCATCGGTTCCGACCAGGTTGTCGAGTTGGAAGGACGAGGTGTCCGGCAGGATCACCCGCTGCCACACCACCTGCACGCGGCTTTGCCCGTAGTTCACCTGGCTGTTGTAGCGGCCCAGCAGGCGTGCGCCTTGGGGGATCAGCACATGCTCACCGGTGGCACTGTCGTAGACCGGCTCGGTCACCGTGGCGATCACGTCGCCGGGTAGATCCGACTTGATCCCGGTGACCAGCGCCGCCGCGATGATGGTGCCGGCCATCACCTGGTAAGGCGACTCAGGCATCTGCAGCAATCCGGAATTACGGATCTGTACGTTTACGGATTTACTGAGAAACGCCTCGTCCCGTTCCTGCTGGTTCGGCGTTCCTGCAGTTGCGGCTACCGTGCCTGACGATGCCATACCTAGGGTCATGGCATCGGGTTGGGCACTCCCAGCGGATACAGCTTTCGATTTCCTCGCGCTGCTGGTCTGGAAAAACACCGAGGACTGCGCTGCTTCCTCGGCTTCCTTGAGCAGGGCCAGACGCTCCGCTTCGGCGGCATCTGGCCCATATCCGTAACCCTGCGCCTGCTGCTCTGCTCTGAGGATTGGCCCGCCCAGATCGCCGGGCAGCGGCGGCCCCAGTTGCGGTACCTCGGGCGCAGGTGGTGGCGGCAGCTGCGAGTAGTCTGCCGGTAACTGTTCCAGCCCCTCGGAGCGTGCCACACGGTCGACGTTGTATAGCTCGTTCGGCTCGGCGCCCTGGCGGCGCGGCTGCGGCTGCAGCGACCACAGCATGGCCCCGAGTACAGCAGCCGATAGGCCGCCGACCACTACCGCCAGCATGCGCGGATTGAGTCGGGTGACCGGACGCGGCTTGGTGCGCAGCTCCAGCGAGTCCGGCGCTTCCTTGGGCGGTAACGAGGTTGCGGCGGTTTGTTTGTCGTCCCTGGCCGTCATGCTCAGGGCCTCCGTGCCACGCCATCGGTGCGCTCGATCCGCACCACGTCACCCTTGTCGGCGCCCAGGCGCAGCTCGGCCGTGCCGAACAGGCGGTCGACGATGTAGTAGGGCGAGCGGAAACGATAGTTAACCAGTTGCCCGTCACCTTCGGGGCCAATTACGAACAGCGGCGGCAGCTCGCCTTGGGCGATACCGGCGGGGAACTGGATATACACCTTGCGGCCGTCATCGAAGGCACGTAGCGGCTTCCAGGGGGGATTGCTGCCGCTGATTGCATAACGAAAGCGTAACTGCTCCAGCGCCAGGCCGGCATCCACTGGCGCCGCGGCCTGGGCGGCGCCGGCGCGGCGTTGCAGCGCGAGCATGCGATCCTTCGGGTAGTCCCAGGACACCGACGCCATCCAGGCCTGCTCGGTGGAACTCAGCTCGATCAGGTAGGTGCGGCGCGTGGTGGTGATCACCAGGTTGGTCTTGAGATCGACCCGCGTCGGTTTGATCAGCACGCTGGTGCGTAGCTCGTCGCCGCTACCACTAGTGGTGTCACCGACGATCCAGCGCACGGTGTCGCCAGCGGCCACGGTGACAAGTTCCTCGCCAGGCTGCAGGTTGATTGCGGTCACCCGTCCTGGGCTGGCGTAAACCTGATACAGCGCGCCATCGGAGTAAGGCCAGACCTGGATGGCGTTGATATAGCCCTCGCGGCTCGGCGCGACTCGAGCGTCGCGATTGGCGCGCGAGACTCGCACGCGCTCGTCGGCCGGTTCCTTGGCCGGCTTACTGCGCTGAGTTTCCGGCAATGGCTTGAGCTGGGCGGGTAGGGCCAGTGGCTTGGGTACTTCCACTACCTCGATGGGCTTGGGCGGCTCCGGCAGACGCTGCGCCTCGACCGGTTCATCCAGCGCGATCACTGGCGGCTGCTGGCTGGCACAGCCGGCCAGCACGCTCAGCAGCAGAGGGCAGATGTAAATGCTCTGGGTAGTTCTCATGGCTTCTTGGCTCCTTCCGTAGTGTCCAGCTCACGGCTCCAGGACAGGCCGTTGACGTAAATACCTAGCGGGTTGCGGCGCAGTTTTTCCTCGGTGCGCGGAGGCTGCAGTACCAGCGAGATGACCGCTGTCCAGCGCTCCAGGCCGGCTGCCGTACCATTCACGAAACGGCGTTCGATCCAGCGCACCTGGAACGAGCTGTCGCTGGCACGCACCACGCTGGTGACCTCGACCGATACCGACTCCTTGCCGACCCGGGTGAAGGGATCGTTGGCACGGGCATAGTCGTTGAGGGTGGCTGCGCCTCGGTCGGTGGTGGAGTGATAGGCCTCCAGCCAGTTCTGCCGCACCACCACCGGATCGATCGACAGCGAGCGCACCTGCTCGATAAAGCGCGCCAGGTGATGGGCGATTTGCGCATCCTGGGGCTGGTAGGGACTGGCGGCTTCGCCGACGGCGCGCACCTGGCCGAGGTTGTCGACCTCCACCACGTAGGGCGTCACCGTCGACTGCGCCGAACGCCAGACCAGTCCGCCAGCCATCAGCAGCGCCAGGCCCAGGCAACCGAAGGCCATCAGCCGCCAGTTGCGTGCCTGCGCCAGGCTGCTGCCTATGCGCAGGTCCCAGGCCTGTGCCGCTGCCTGGTAAGGGGTGACAGGTTGAGGGGTGTCGCTGTAGCGCCCCCGTGGACGTCTGAATCGCATCTTCGTCCTCCTTTACGAATTCGATGGGTCGCGAATCTGCGGCCCAGGTGATGAACCACCGCCATCGCCACCACGAAGGGTGTGGGCGACCGTGCTGGTGGCCTGTGAGAGTTGTTGCCTGCGCTGCAGGCGCCTGGCCCAGTCGGGCTGTTTGGCTGGGGCCGCCGATGAGCCAGCGGCGGCGGACGTTCCACCAGCCGCAGTACCGCCGGCTGCAGCTCCAGAGGGCACACCAGCCAAAGAACGGGCTCCACCCATGGCCAGGCGCGCCGCACTGGGCGCCATGCGTGCACCGGCCAGCACCGCGCCGCCGATACCTGTTGCTACTGCAGCAGCACCTGCTGCCATGCCTGCTGCGCCGAGTGCAGTACCGGCTGCTGCACCAGCACCCAGTTGCGGTGCGCCAGAGACCAACCCGGTGGCAATGCCCGGCCCGAAGATTCCCAGGCCGAGCAAGGCCAGCGAGGCGAGCATGACCACCAACGCATGGTCGATGGAGGGCTCGTCCGGTACGGCCTGGAACTCGGCGAACAGCCCGCTGCCAATGCCGACGATCACCGCCAGCACCAGCACCTTGATGCCGGCCGCGACCACGTTGCCGAGCACCTTCTCGGCGAGAAAGGCGGTCTTGTTCCACAGCGCAAAGGGCACCAGCACGAAGCCGGCGAGGGTGGTCAGCTTGAATTCGACCAAGGTCACGAACAGCTGAATGGCCAGGAAGAAAAAACTGACGATCACCACCAGCCAGGCCAGAAACAGCACCAGGATGCTGTGCAGGTTGCTGAAGACTTCGGGAAAACCGCTGAGGCTGCTGATCTGCTCAAGCAGCGGCCCACCGGCATCAACGCCAATCGCGGCCAATCGCCCTGGCTGCAGAAACTCCGCATGACTCAACGTAGAACCTGAAGCCAGCAGACCCAACCCGGCGAAGGAGTTGAAGACGATCTTCGCCAGGGCATTGAAGTTGCCGATGATGAAGGCGAAGGCACCGACATAGAGGGTCTTGCGGATCAGTTTGGCGCTGACGTCCTCACCGCCCATGGCCCAGAACAGCCCGGCCAGGGTCATGTCGATCACCACCAGGGTCATGGTGAGAAAGGCCACCTCGCCGCCGAGCAGGCCGAAGCCGGTATCGATATACAGCCCGAACACCTCGAGGAAACGGTCAATCACGCTGACGTCGTTCATTGCACCTCCTCGTCGAAGCTTGGCGGAATCCCGGGCAAGTCGGTAAGCCTTAGAAACTCGCCAGGCCGGGCGCAGCCGGAGTAGAAGCGCTCAGTCGCATCGTCTTGCCGTACGACGACGCCATCGTCGCCCTGCCTGCAGGCGGCCAGCATCAACAGCGGCAGCAGTGCCAGGAATCTCATGAGAGCGCCTCCCTACCGATAGAACTGCACGGGGTAGGGGGTGTAGGGCGTGCCGTTGCCCATAAAGCGCCGCCGCCGTTCGCGTGCCTCCTCGGCCGCTGCAGACTGACGGGCAAGCTCCAGGGCGACGGCACGGTTCTGGGTGATCTGCAGTTGCTGCGCCTGGATCGACTGCTTGGCCTGCAGGGCCAGCAACTGATTGGTAGCCTGGGCAGCCTGCAAGGCGCCACCCGCGGACTGGCTCTGCTGCACCAGAGCGGACAAGACGCTCTCATCCTCGGCCAGGTTCTGCGTCACCTGAGCCTGTACACGCAGCGCCGTATGCAGCCCGTCGATGCCCTGTTGCCAGCGTTCGCGTGCTTCTTCTGCCAGGCGTTGGCTGCTGACGTCGCCGGTGTACTCGTTCGGGTAGAGTCGGCTGAACTCCTGATCCAGGCGCTGCACTTCGTAGGCCAGCCCTCGCGCCTCGGCGAGCAGTCGCTCGGTATTGGCCAAGCTCGCGCGTAATTGGCTGACCACGTTGTAGTCCAGGCGCTGCAGGTGACGGGCCTGGTTCAGCAGCATCTGGGTTTCGTTCTGCAGTTGGCGAACCTGGTTGTTCGCCATCTCCAGGGTGCGCACCGCAGTCAGGGTGTTCTGCACCAAGTTGGTCGGATCGATTACGGTGAAAGCGCTGGCCGGTTTCACGGCCAGCAGACCCAGTACTAGCAGCGTTGCGCAGGGGAAATGGTGGACAAGGGATCTCATGGCAGGCACTCCTTGCGTGACGAGGGATAAGCGGTGAGCAGGTCGGCGGCCCAGTCCAGGCCGCGGTGATGCAACCAGGCAGGGGCGAAACTGGCGGTGCCGTACGCCAGCAGGATGCGGTCAATCTCGCGCTGCTCGGCCGGGCTGGCCGAGGCGGCGAAGGCCAGCGCCACCGGCCCGAGATCGAGATCGAGATCGAACAGACGATTGCCCAGGCGCGACTGGTAGTAGTAATCACGCTTGGGCGTGGCCTGGGCGATAATCTCGATCTGCCGGTCGTTGAGGCCGAAGCCTTGGTAGATACCTCGGATCTGCGGCTCGCCCGCCTGCGGGTTGGGTAGGAAGATGCGGCTGGTGCAGCTCTCGATAATTGCCGCAGCGATGCTGGAGTCCTTGATGTCGGCCAGCGACTGGGTGGCGAAGATGACACTGACGTTCTTCTTGCGCAGAGTCTTGAGCCACTGACGGATGCGCGCGGCGAACAGCGGGTCGTCGAGAAACAGCCAGGCCTCGTCGAGCATCAGCAGGGTCGGCGCGCCGTCGAAACGTTCCTCGAAGCGGGCGAACAGGTAGCTCAGCACTGCAGCTACCGCCGCCTTGCTGTGCATCAGTTCCTCCATCTCGAAGCACTGCACGTCGGCACTGCCTAGCCGATCCTGATCGGCATCCAGCAACGGGCCATGGGCGCCGCCCAGCACGTAGGGCTGAAGTGCCTGGCGCAGGGCGTTGTCCTGCAGCAGCACGGACAAACCGGTCAGTGTGCGCTGCGCCTCCGGCGCGCCGGCCAGGCTGTCCAGCGCCGTCCACAGCGCGGCCTTCTGCTCGGGGCCGACGGCCACGCCTTCCTGCAGCAGGCGAGCCTCCAGCCACTCGGCGGCCCAGGTTCGGTAGCCATGCTGATCGATGCGCGCCAGGGGCTGGAAGGCCAGGTCGCCGTCGCCGCCCAGGTCGTAGTGCTCGCCCCCCAGGCCCAGCACCGTTGCTCGCAGCGAGCGACCCATATCGAAGAGAAACAGGCGCGCGCCCGGATAGCGGCGAAACTGCAGGGCCAGGGTCGCCAGTAGCACCGACTTGCCCATGCCGGTGGGGCCGGCCACGAGGGTATGACCGACATCGCCGACGTGGGTAACCAGGCGAAACGGTGTGGCGCCATCGGTGCGGGTGATCACCAATGGCGGGCCATCCAGATGTTCGTTGCGTGCCGGCCCAGCCCAGACTGCGGAGACCGGCATCAGGTGCGCCAGGTTGAGCGTGGAGATCAGCGGCTGGCGGACATTGGCGTAGGCGTTGCCGGGGATCGACGACAGCCAGGCCTCCACCGCGTTGAGAGTCTCGGTGATAGTGACGAAGCCGCGTCCCTGGATTACCCGCTCGACCCGGCGCAGCTTTTCGTCCGCGACCTGGGCGTCGGCATCGCTCACCGTCACGGTGGCGGTCACATAGCCGAAGGCGACCTGATCGGCACCAAGTTCCTGCAGAGCCGCGTCGGCGTCGCTGGCCTTGTTCGCGGCGTCGCTGTCGAGCAGTGGGCTTTCATGCTGGAAGATCGCTTCGCGCAGCAGCGCCAGGACGCCCTTGCGCTTGGCAAACCACTGCCGGCGCAGGCGCACCAGTTCCTTCTCGGCCTCAACCTTGTCCAGGCAGATAAAACGGGTCGACCAGCGATAGGCGAAGCCCAGACGGTTGAGGTCATCCAGCACGCTTGGCCAGGTCGAGGTGGGAAAGCCACGTACCGACAGCACGCGTAGGTGCTGCTCACCCAAGCGCGGTGCCAGGCCAGTGGCCAAAGGACTGTCGGCCAGCAGGGCATCTAGGTGGAAGGGCACCTCGGGTACAGCCACCCGCTGGCGATGGGTCGAAATTGTGGCATGCAGGTAAGTCAGCGTCTGGCTGTCATCGAGCCAGGCGAGCTCTGGCATCACTCCGTCCAGCAGGTCGAAGAAACGATCTGTCTCAGCAACAAAGGCAGTCAGTCGTTCGCACCAGTCGACGCCGCGCTGCGATTGGTGCTCGTAGAGCAGGCCGGCGGCGCGCGAGCGCGATTCCTCCGGCGGCAGGTAGAGCAGCGTCAGGTGATAACTGCTCTCGAAGTGGCTACCCTGGGCCTCGAAGGCGGCACGGCGCTCCTCGTCCACCAGCCAGGACAGCGGCTCGGGAAAGTCACTGTCGGGGTAGTCCGCCGCCGCCAGACGCTCGGCTTCGACAAACAACGCCCAGCCCGAGCCAAGGCGACGCAGGGCATTGTTCAGGCGCGCCGAGGTGGCCACCAACTCGCCTTTGGTGGCGCTGTCCAGGTCTGGCCCGCGAAAGCGCAGGCTGCGCTGGAAAGAACCGTCCTTGTTCAATACGACGCCGGGTGCGACGAGACCGGCCCAGGGTAGCCAGTCGGCCAACTGTGCGGGGCGGCGCTGGTATTCGGTGAGGTTCAGCATGGCGGCCTCCTCACACATCCAGCAGCGACGGCTGCTGGATGTGCCGGGCAAACACCTGCAGGAACTGCGGGTCCAGACGGGCACCCCACACCGCCAGCGAGTGGCCGACCAGCCAGAGCGCCAAGCCCGGCAGCCACAGCTGCAGGCCCAGGCCGACCACTGCCGCCAGAGTGCCGTTGAGGATCGCCACGTTGCGCGGGGCTCCACCGAGCAGAATCGGCTCGGCCAGCGAACGGTGCAGTGGCACCTCGAAACCGGGGATGAGTTCGCGCTCGCCGTTCATGCGATCACCGCCCCGCCGGCAAAGCTGAAAAAGCTGAGGAAGAACGACGACGCGGCGAAGGCAATCGACAGGCCGAAGACGATCTGAATCAGCTTGCGAAAGCCGCCACTGGTGTCGCCGAAGGCCAGCGTCAGGCCTGTGGTAATGATGATGATTACCGCGATGATGCGCGCCACCGGACCCTGTACCGAGTCAAGGATCGATTGCAGCGGTCCCTCCCATGGCATGCCGGAGCCAGCGGCGAGCACCGGCAGGGAGGCGCCCAGGCAGAGGGCTCCGAGTATCAAGGCACCGACGAAGCGACGACGATTAGCTACGCGAGGATGGCAGGCAGTCATGGCTGTTTTCCTGAGTAAGCGAAGGAATGAATGCGGGGGCGATGGATGTGAGTTGATAGCCGCGCTCGTCATAGCCGGTGACGCGGGCGATCTGCTGGATATAGCGCGTGCGGCCACGCCCGGCGAGAAACACCACCAGGTTGACCGCTTCGGCGATCAACGCCCGCGGAGCGGTCAGGGCCACTTCCAGAATCAATTGCTCCAGGCGCAGCAGTGCGCCCTGTGCAGAGCCGGCATGAAGGGTGGCGATACCGCCGGGATGGCCGGTGCCCCAGGCCTTGACAAGATCCAGCGCCTCGCCGCCGCGAACTTCGCCGACCACCACACGATCGGGGCGCAGACGCAGCGTGCTACGGACCAGATCAGCCATGGACACCACGCCTGGCTTGGTGCGCAGAGCGACGTGATCGCGGGCCGGACACTGCAGCTCGACCGTGTCCTCCAGCACCAGCACGCGATCACCGCTGCCGGTCACTTCGGCTAGCAGCGCATTGGCCAGGGTGGTCTTGCCGCTGCTGGTGCCGCCGGCCACCAGGATGTTCTGCCGCTCACGCACGGCCACGCGCAGGTGTTCTGCCTGCGCGGCGCTGAGAATGCCGTCAGCCACGTACTGCTGAAGCGGGATGACGCCGGCGGCGCGTTTGCGCAGAGCGAAGGTCGGCCCGGCCACTACGGGCGGCAGCACACCTTCGAAGCGCTCACCAGTCTCTGGCAGTTCGGCGCTCAGCAGCGGCTTGTTACGGTGTACCTCCTGGCCGACATGCGCTGCCACCAGGCGGATGATCCGTTCACCGTCGCCAGCTGCCAGCGTGCCCAGATGGGCTCGACCAGCGGACAGGCGATCCAGCCAAAGCACGCCATCAGGGTTGAGCATCACCTCGACCACGTCCGGGTCATCCAGAGCGGCAGCGATCAGCGGGCCCATCGCCGTACGCAACATGCGCGTGCGGCGATCCAGGGACGCTGCCGCAGCGCTCAGCATTGGGGAGGAGGCGACAGTCATGGACGCTCTCCCGAGACCTCAGCCTCTGCCTGAACCTCTTCGTGTACGTCTCTGACCAGGCTGCGTCCGCGCTGCAGGTGGCGCCCCAGTTGTTCGACGAACTGGCTGAATCGCAGCTTGCCCTGCGCGCGTGCTGCTTCTTGGTGAGTCTCGGGTACAGGCGTGCTCACCGTGAGGTAGTAGCGCACATAGAGCGCCACGGTCTCGATCAGGATGTGCTGGTCGCGCTCCAAGCGCTCGAATTGGCGCGATAGCCGGTCCAGGCGCTTGGCCATGGCCACCTCGCGCTGTTCGCCGGACTCGGGTGACAGCCAGGAGGCTAACGCCGCAGCGATGATTGAGGACTTCGACACGCCCTTGGTGATCGCCAATTCGTTCAGGCGCTTGGCGTGCTCGGGTTGGATAAACAGGTTCAGGCGGGCTCGGCTCATAGGGCTATTCCATCGTCAGGGTCGAGGGCGGCCAGCCGCGCCACGCGTTGCAGGCGTGGGTCCGGCTGGGTGGGGAAGGGCGTGGAAATGTCGTCCTCGTCGAGCAGCAGCAGGTCGCTGGCCAGCTCGTCGTGATCCGGCAACTGGGCGAGTTCTGCCAGCTCCGGCTGACGGCGCGAGCCGCCGTCCTCGACGGTCTCGACTTCGGCCAAGCCAGCCGGCGCAGCGCCGGCGGCCGAAGGCACGGCCAGGTCGCTCCAGTCGTCTGCGCGTGGCGACGGTGCGTCGGCATAGCGGCCCGGCTGCAAGCGCGGCGCTGGCAGCACGCGGCTCTGGAAATTGGCGTCGGTGAAGTAGCGCAGCTTCTTCGCACGGATCGGCGCGAGACCTGAGAGCATAACCACGGCTTCGTCGCTGGGCAGTTGCATCACCTCGCCCGGGGTCAGCAGCGGGCGTGCGGTTTCCTGGCGCGACACCATCAGGTGGCCCAGCCACGGCGCCAGGCGGTGGCCGGCGTAGTTGCGCTGCGCGCGCAACTCGGTGGCAGTGCCGAGGGTTTCGGAGATGCGCTTGGCGGTGCGCTCGTCGTTGGTGGCGAAGGTCACCCGTACATGGCAGTTGTCGAGGATCGAGTGGTTCTGGCCGTAGGCCTTGTCGATCTGGTTGAGCGACTGCGAGATGAGGAAGGCGCGCAGTCCGTAGCCGGCCATGAAGGCCAGCGCCGACTCGAAGAAATCCAGCCGCCCCAGCGCGGGGAACTCATCGAGCATCAGCAGCAGCTTGTGCCGGCGCTCGATGCCGTCGGTGCCATCGAGTGATTCGGTCAGGCGCCGACCGATCTGGTTGAGGAGCAGGCGAATCAGCGGCTTGGTACGGCTGATGTCGGAGGGCGGCACCACCAGGTACAGGGATACGGGATGCTCGGCTGAGATGAGATCGGCGATCCGCCAGTCGCAACGCGAGGTGACCTCGGCGACCGTCGGATCACGGTAAAGGCCGAGGAAGGACATGGCCGTCGACAGCACGCCCGAACGCTCGTTCTCACTCTTGTTCAGCACCTCCCGCGCGGCGGAGGCCACCACCGGATGGGGCGCGTCGCCCAGGTGGGGCGTGCTCATCATCCGGTGCAGGGTCAGCTCGAAGGTGCAGGCCGGGTCCGAGAGGAAGTTGGCGACGCCACGCAGGGTCTTGTCCTCCCCGGCATAGAGCACATGCAGGATGGCGCCGACCAGCAGCGCATGGCTGGTCTTTTCCCAGTGATTGCGCCGCTCCAGCGCGCCCTCCGGGTCGACCAGGATGTCGGCGATGTTCTGCACGTCTCGCACTTCGTGGGTGCCGCGACGTACCTCCAGCAGCGGGTTGTAGGCCGCCGAAACCGGGTCGGTGGGGTTGAACAGCAGGCAATGGGAGAAGCGCGAACGCCAGCCAGCGGTCAGGTTCCAGTTCTCACCCTTGATGTCATGGATGACCGCCGAGGCCGGCCAGGAGAGGAGGGTGGGAACTACCAGGCCGACACCCTTGCCAGAGCGCGTCGGTGCGAAGGCCAGCACATGCTCGGGGCCTTCGTGACGTAGGTACTGATCGTCGAATTGGCCGAGGAACACACCCGCTGGTTGGGTCAAGCCAGCCTTGCGCACCTCATCCGCATCGGCCCAGCGCGCCGAGCCGTAGGTGGTGACCCGGCGTGCCTGGCGAGCGCGCCAGATAGCCATGCCGATGGCCACCACCAACGCCAGCAGGCTGCTGCAGGCGGCGATGCTGCCGCCGACGTTGAAGACATCCGGCGCATAGGCATCGAAGAAAAACCACCACTCGAACAGACGCCAAGGGTGATAGACGGGCATGCCCAGCCATTCGAACCAGGGCGCTCCCAGGCGAGACTGGTAGCCAAGCGCGGCAGCCGTCCACTGTGTGGCACCCCATACCCCGGACAGGGTAATGGTCAACACCACCAGCACCTGGCCGTACAGCACCGTCGTCGCTTGCATCCCTGAACCCAACCTCTCCGATCAAGCGCTCGGCACGCCGATGTGCCGCGGGCGAGAGGTTCGGCAATGGTGGGGGAGGGGTCAAAGACCGATTCGTGGGTGATTAAGAGCGGGTTGGCAACAGTTCTGACTGCGGCGTCTGGTGGAGGGAATCATAGGAGCAAGGTGTACACGATCGGCAGATGTGGATCAGCAGCCCCAGTTGCATCAGGCAGAAAACGGCCGATTCTATTGAAAAAGCCGGTGTTGGCCAGCGCCACCTGTCCATGGCCCCAAAAGCGGCTGATTTGCGCGTTGCTACCTGAATTCCAGGGCGACTCTGTCCCGGAAGTGACTCAGGTTTCAGCGTAAGCCATGCACTTTTGTGAGCAGAAATCTCGAAGGGATTTTTTCAACAGAATCGGCCATTAGCGAACATCCACTATTCATAGAACTTACGAGCTGATCCCAATGTTGCCTACGGCGATTTCACCGATGGCTCTCGCTCGCAATGGGGCAGTCGCGGAACGTCGCAAAGGATCTGCTGCTCGAACGTGACCCCTCGTGCGGCGGGTACTTACTCCAAGAGTTTCTCGTCTTCCGGGTAAATTGCTTCAAGCTCCAGTCATCTCTTTTCCACTGCGTGAGCTCACGCAGCTTCTTCCCCCCTTGTACTACCTGAATTGGGGGAAAGAGGTGCTCGCTTTCCCTTGGCACGATTAGGCGCACCTGGGGACGCCACGAAAAGCCAAGCCTCGTTGTGTGTTGCGCATTCCCTCTTTTTTGCAGTTGTAGTGAGAGAGGCCAGAGGCGCGGCGTTGGCGATGAGCACATGAAGTGTGAGAGGGGCTACCTGCCATTTCACGATGCTAGTCGACCATTGGGTAATCGCAGTTGCCAGGTGGAACAGAACGATTTGAGCGTTGGGTGGCGCCGCTCCTGGCGCCACTCTTTTTTCTGCCTTGCGCCATATGCTGCTTTCCCCACGAGCCTGTCGCGCTGGGTGATGGCCGCATCTCCCGAGGAGTTTTCCATGTTCCTTTTTTCTACTGCGCGCATTGCAAGGAGAACGCTGCTGCAACTGTCTGGGCTGCTCGGCGAGGAGGTGCAAGATGCCGCGATGAGCGGCCGGCAGCTTGCCCTGCACGCGGAGGTTGCGCTGGCGAAGGTCCGGGACCGGCTGGCCGAGCTGGAGAGATTGCACACTGAGGCCGTGGCCGAACTGTGCAGGTTAAAAGAGCAGAAATCCGAGCTGAGGTCACGACATACCCTGGCTGACGATCGCTTTCAACTGCTGGAGTCCTGCATCGAGGAGTGCCATTGGGAGGCTTCAGTAGGAGAGGGCAGGGCGCTGGACTCGCAGAGTGAACTGGTTCTTTCGCCCAGGCTGAGGGGCTTGCTCGGCCAGGATACTCCCGTTTGCCTGGGCCAATGGCTGGAGCGAGTGCATCCGGATGACCGGCATTCCTTGCAGCAGTCATTGATCGCGAGGGATGGGGCGCCCTGGCCGTTGGAGCTCCGTATAAGGGCGGCTTCCGGTGACTACCGCTGGTTCCTGGCTCGCAGTAGCGTCAGGCGCGGCGAATGCGGGAGTCCGGTTCGCATTCTGTTCACCTTGCGCGATATAGAGATTCCGAGGCAGCAGTCTGCGGAGTTGGATATGAGCAGGCTCCGTTTCCAATTGACGCTCGAAACCATCCACGATGCTCTGTGGGATATGGAGGTCGTCGCGGGAGATCCAGTCAATCCGCGTAACGAGGTGTGGTGGTCGCCCCAGTTCTTGAGGGTCTTGGGATTCGATGGGATTGAGGACTTTCCGAGGGAGCTGAACAGCTGGGCTTCACGGATCCACCCGGAGGATAGGCAGAGCAGCATCAGCGCCTTTGCCGCCTACATGCAGGATCGCCAGGCGGATGCTCCTCTCGAACTCACCTACAGACTGCAGCTCAAGAATGGCAGCTACCACTGGTTCCGCGCGCGAGGGCTCGCGCAGCGGAGCGGGGATGGCACCCCTTTGCGGGTCATGGGCTCTCTGATCGACATCCAGAATGAGCATGAGGAAGCTGAATTGCGGAAAGCGCAGGCGGATCAGCACCAGGTCCTGGAAGAAAGCCTGAGAAGGCTGGGTGGGATCGTCAGTTCCATCCAGGGGATAGCCACCCAGACCAATCTGCTGGCATTGAATGCCGCCATCGAGGCTGCGCGAGCCGGGGAGAGTGGGCGGGGCTTTGCCGTTGTCGCGGACGAAGTCCGTACCTTGGCCATTCGCACCACCGAAGCCACCCGTCAAGCGAAGTCGATGATGGGGCTCGGCGGATAAGAAGCGCTCTCCTTACACCTACCCCCGGTACTCCCGACGGCTAGAGCAAGGCCCCTCCGAGGGCCTGCCGCCTTTCCTGTCTCCCTCCTGCATCGCCCAGCCAGCCTCCTGGCCTGGGCGGCTCCAGCCTGTCTCCGCTGAACATTCTTGAACCTGGACGCGCGCCGCGCGTGATCCCCCCGCCAACCACCTGCCCTGGGGGGAAGCCCCGGCGTGGATGAGTCGTGATGATGAGCTCCACGCACAAGAACAACTACAGGTGCCCCCATGCAAAGTCCGCAAACCGTTCCCGATGCTGGTTCATCGGGCTCCGCCTGCCCGCCGTCGCGCTCCGGCGTCTCCCGTCCTGATCCTCGCTTCAGAACTTCTTCCAGGCCCGCAGCGCATGCCTTTCGCAAGGCGCAGGCGCAAGGCGTGATCCTGCCGTGGATCGGGCGTCTCTCGCCCTGGGTACTGATCGCCGGCCTCGCCTATGCAGCCGTCTTCGTCAAACCCAGCGCCAATGGCGCTCCCTTGTCTCAGCCCGTGCTCGAGCGCCGTGACATGTTCTTCGGCGCGGCAGGCGATCTCGACTCGTTGTGGGTCGTGGGGCAGGACGGCGCGATACTGCATGGCGTGGACGGGGCCACCCAGTGGAGCCGGGAGGTCCTGCCGACCCGCACCAACCTGCAGGCCGTTGCGGTTTCGCCAGCGGGTGTCGTGGTCGCCGTCGGCAACCTCGGTGACCTATGGCTGAAGGCGCCAGGCCAGGCTTGGAGCCATGCCCCGCTGCCAGTGGGGGAGGTGGGCGGCAAGCTGCTCGACGTGGCCTTCATCGATGGACACTTCTGGGTCTCCGGCGAGATGGGCGTGCTTTTCCGTGCCGGTCCGGACGCTGGTAACTGGGAGCGTCTGGGGGATGAGCAGGATGTGGGCTTCAATGCCATTCGCCCCGGGACCGGTGGCGACCTCTGGATCGCCGCGGAGTTTGGTCGGCTGCTGCGCAGCCGTGATGGTGGCCAGAGTTGGAGCACGCTTGAGCTCGGCAGCGAGAGCCTGCGCGCAGTGGCATTCGAGGGCCAGGTGGGCGTTGCCGTCGGCAATGCGGGTCATGCCTATGTCAGCCGGGATGGTGGTGACAGCTGGAATGCCGTCGCGCCTTTCACGACTGACCACTTGCATGATGTCGTGGTCAAGGAGGGGCTCTGGAGTGTGGTGGGCGACCATGGCGTCTACTTCCAGAGCCGCACTCCCAGCGAGGCTTGGCAGGACGTCGCTCCGGCCGGGTTGAGCAAGGGCTACTTCACCCGGGTGCTGCCGGTTGCCGGCGGTAACCTGCTGGTGGGCCAGCAACTGGCGATGATCGAGGCCGGGCGCCTGACCGTCATTACGGCGGGAGGTCGGCCATGAGGCAGCTGCAGAGCTTCGCCGCCCGCCTGGCCGGGTGGTCCATTGCCCATCGCGTTCCGGTCACCCTGGTGGTTGGGCTGATCACCCTGTTCTTCGCACTCTGCCTGGCGCGGCTGGACATCCAAACCCGCTTCTCGGACATGGTTCCCCATGACCATCCGTACGTGAAGGTGCATCAGGCGTACAAGGACAGCTTCGCCGCCAGCAACCGGGTATCGATCCTGGTCAAGGCGCGCGAGGGCGACATCCTCCGGGGCGACATCCTCGAAGAGGTGCAGCGCATCACCCGCGCCTTGCGCAAGGTGGAGGGGGTGAACCCGCAGCAGATCGTCTCCCTCGCCTCGCGCAAGCTGAAACGGGTGAATGCCTCGACTGAAGGTATCGAGACCGAGCCGTTGATGGGCGATCGCGTACCGCGCACGGAAGCTGAACTGCAGGTCCTGCGCCAGGCGATCCTCAATAACTCGATGGTCTACGGCCTGTTCGTCGACCGCGATTTCAACTCGACCCTGATCCAGGTGGATTTCTATGACCATCTGGTGAACTACAAGGCGATCTTCCCGCAGATCCAGGCGATCCTCGATGCGTCGCCGATCCAGGGGCAGGTCAGCCTGCACCTAGTGGGCGAACCGATCCTCTACGGCTGGGTCGCTCATTACCTGCCGGAAACCCTGGGACTTTCGCTGCTGTCGCTCGCCGCAATGCTGGTGTTGCTGTTCGTCTTCAGTCGGACCTGGCGCGGCACATTGCTGCCGCTGCTGGCGGGGAGCATTTCCGGCATCTGGGCGCTGGGGATCAGCGCGCTCCTGGGCTACAACTGGGACCCGCTGGTAGTGGTCGTGGCCTTCATCATCACGGCGCGCGCCTTCTCCCACTCGGTACAACTGATCACCCGCTATGACGACCTGGCTCTGGACGGACAGGTGGTGTCCCGCCGCGCCGCCGAGCAGGCCATGACCGAGCTGTTCCGTCCCAGCATGCTCGGTTTGTATGCCGATGCCGGGGCCATCCTCTGCGTGATGCTCACGCCGATCCCGCTGCTGCACAAGGTGGCGATCATCGGTGCGGTGTGGGTGATGAGCATTGCCGTATCCGCCGTGGTGATGACACCGATCATGTTGTCCTGGGTGCGCCGTCCGCAGGGGTTTGTGCATCCGCTGAATCTCGACTTCATCCTCGCTGCGGTACTGCGCGTCGCTTCGCTGCTGGTGTCCACCCGGGCCCGTTATCTGGTGGCACCCGCCTGCGTGGTGCTGCTCGCGGGGCTGCTGTTCGAGGCCTCACGAATCCAGGTCGGGGATGCCAGCGACGGTTCGCCGATCCTCTGGAAGGAGGCTTCGTTCAACCGTGACAGCGCCCTGATCAACCGCCTGTACCCGGGATCCGAACAGATGTTCGTGGTCATCGAGGGACGTGGGCCGGATTCGCTCAAGGCGCCGGAGGTGCTGGACTGGGCGCAACGTTTCTCGCGCTACATGGAGCGCCAACCGGAAATCGGCGGCAGCGTATCGCTGGCCGACCTGGTGGCGGACAGCCGGCGCCACCTCCATGACGGCAACCCACGCCACCGCGAGCTGGGGGCGTCGCAGACCGAGAACGGCGAGCTGATCAACTTCTACCTGCAGGGCGCGGCGCCGGAGGACATGGCGCAGTACGCCGACCGGCAGTTCCAGAACGGCGCCATCACCCTGTTCTTCCGCGACCACAAGGGCGACACCCTGCGCAACGCGGTGCACTACGCCCAGCGCTTCATCGCCGAGAACCCGCTGGAGCAGGCCGACGTCAAGCTCGCCGGCGGTGGCCTGGGGGTGATCGCCGCGGTCAACGAAGTGCTGCTCAGTGACCAGATCGAGGCCATCGCCCTGGCGTTCCTGGTGGTAGTGGTCTGCTGCCTGGTGGTCTACCGCTCTTCGGTCAGCGGCATCTTCTTCATCATCCCGGTGCTGGTCTCCAACGTCGTCACTTTCGCCTTCATGTCCTGGCAGGGAATCGGCATGAGCATCAGCACATTGCCGGTGGTCGCGCTGGGGATCGGCCTGGGCGTGGACTACGCCTTCTACATCGTCGATTCGATCAAGGAGTACCTGGAGAAATACCCCGAGGCGAGCCCTCTTGAGGCCGTGCTGCAGTCCATCGGTTCGGCAGGGCGCGGGGTGCTGTTGACCGCATTTACCCTGGCGGCCGGGGTATTGCTCTGGGGCTTTTCCTCCCTGCGCTTCCAGGCCGAGATGGGCCTGCTGATCGGCCTCTGGCTGATGGTGTCCGCCTTCACGTCGCTGTTCGTCATGCCGGCCCTAGCGCTGGTTTTCAAACCCCAATTCATCTTCGCCGCACCGCACCGGGAGGAGCGGCGCGACTTCGACTCCAAGCCCGCCGTTTGAGCCGTCGGCGCGGATGAATCCCTGCCATCAATAAGAACAATGAGAGGTGTTTAGGATGCAATCGATAATTCAGGCCCCCCGGCCTTCACTGGCCCTGGCCTTGCTGCCACTGTGCACCCTGTCCGCGGGTGTCCAGGCAATGGACTACGGTAACGACGAGTTCGGCTTCAGCCTGGGCGGCTACGTCCGGGGCTGGTCCTCCTTCAACCTGAAGGACGCTCCGGAAACCCGTGGTGACGACAAGGGCAAGCTGTCGATGCTGCGTGGCTCCCTGCTGCTGGATGCCGATGCCGTCACCGGCCCCCTGAGCTGGAAGGCCATCACCCGCTTGGACAAGGAGCTGATGACCGACTACCAGGACGACCTGCAGGACATCAATCGCTCCATGGCCAATACCGGCGCTCGCGGGCGCGGCAGCGACCTGATGGGCGAGTACGACCGGGCTGAGTTGCGCGAGTTCTATTTCGACTACGAGTACGACCGGGTCAAGTTCCGCGTTGGCAAGCAGCAGGTGGTGTGGGGCGAGACTGACTTCTTCCGTGCCATGGATGTGGTGCATGGCTTCGACTATCGCTGGCGCTCGTTCCTCGAACCGGAGAACGAGGAGCTGCGCAAGCCCCTGATCATGCTCAACACCACCATTCAGGTCCCGGAGCTCGAAGGCTCGCTACAGGTGCTGGTACGCCCTGGGCTGGATGCGCACAACGCCATCGGCAACAGCGTCGACTTCTACGGTGGCCGCTGGGCGCCCCAGCCATATCGTGGGACCGACTTCTTCTCGCTGGTGGATACCGACTACGAGCACCCCGAAGGCGACAACGAGAAGGTCACCGGTGGCCTGCGCTGGTCGGGGATCATCGGTGACGTGAACTACTCGCTGGCCTGGCTCAAGTCCTACCAGGGCGACCCGGTGATCAATTCACGCTTCAATCCCTACAAGAAAGCGCCCAAGGGGGCGCTGGGCGATGCCATCCACCCCGAGATCACAGTGTGGGGGGCGACAGCCAGCACCTACGTGCCCGCGGCGGATGCGGTGTTTTCGACCGAGCTGGTCTACACCCAGGACGCAGCTTTCAACCAAGGCAGCGAGCCCCTGTTCGGTGGCGCGGTGCCGCCAGGGTTTGCCGGCATCAAGCGCAAGGACACCTTCACGTCCATGGTGCGTATGGACAAGACGGTGGACCTGACCAGCGTCCTCGGCACCAGCCGGCCGTCCTTCCTCTCGATGCAGCTGTTCAACACGCGCGTCGTCGGCTTCTCGAAGGATGACGACCTTGTCGAACTGGCGGCGTTCAGCGCCAAGAAGAAGCGCGACAACACGGTGTTCACCACCGCCCTGCAGATGAACTACCGCAACGACACCTTCAACCCGTCCCTGGCCGGTGGCGTAGACGTGGGCAATGGTGGCGGCTTCCTGATCCCGGCGGTGGAGTTCGTCATCGGTGACAACTGGCGCCTGCGGGCCGAGGCCGACCTGTTCTTCCCGGCCGGTAACAGCAACGACTCCGCCCAGGGCGACAGCAGTTCCACCCGCCTGTTCGGCTACCTCGACAACCGCGACCAGCTGGTGCTGCGTCTGACCCGTCAATGCTGAGTCTGGTGAATCACGATGAACGTACTTTCCCGGTATGCAGCTTTCACTTGCACCCTGCTGGCCCTCGCCACGTCCGCCGTCGCGGCCGATCTGCCGGCGGGAACGCTGGTCGATAAGAGCAATCTCGACCAGGTCCTCAATGACACATTCGAGGGCAAGCCCCTCGGTCAGTTGCTGACCGAGAAGGTGCAGTGGCAGATCAAGAACTACAACTTGGGGCTGACCCTAGCGGCTTCCAAGCCGGTGGCGCTCGATCCAGCTTATCTCAACGCCAGCTCGGGTAATGCCGGCAAGGTGACCTTCGACAAGGCTACCCGCACGGTGCAGGGCTGGGAGAAGGGTGTGCCCTTCCCGCAGATCGACCCGAAGGATCCGGACGCCGGCGACAAGATCGTCTGGAACTTCATCTACGGCCGCCCCATGGGCGACTCCCAGGAACTGAAGAACTTCCACT
>ERZ1023396.105-NODE-105-length-36293-cov-68.567774_pt1 | contig 36293 bp, 40 predicted proteins | sample MGYA00380504_ERZ1023396 | MGnify/ENA primary metagenome ERZ1023396 (study PRJEB33173, sample SAMEA4830410) | metagenome | study: EMG produced TPA metagenomics assembly of the PRJEB25223 data set...
GGCAGTCTCTTTGGCAACTTGTTGGGCGGTTGGGGTGTTGGTATCGTCATCTTTGTCATCAAAGCCTACCACCGAACCAATGCTTTTGGTGAGTTCATCAATCTTGTCCCAAGCAGTTTTTTTGACGTCTTGGGCAGTTTCTTTGATGTCATCTATTTTACTATCTTTACTGTCATCGCTGTCATCATTTGAGCTTGTATCATCGCTGATTTTATCAAACTTTTGGGCAACCTTAGTATCCAAGCCTTTATTTAAATTTTTATCATCAAATTTGTTAAAACTCTGGGATTGTTCGTCATTATCTGTATCTGACTCTGTATCCGATGGCAGTTTTACCACTGCCACATCAGAAACAGACGTATTGGCAATGTCAATATTATCCGCCACCACTTCCATGTCATCAAGTGCTTTTTGAGTGCTGTTACTTTGATCAACATAATCATCTATAACGCTGGTAGTGGTTTTTGATTTGTTTGATGTTTTGTTTGAATTTGCCATGAGTACTCCTTTAAAATTAAAAGTCAAAATTGGGGCATTGTTGAGATTGAAAAATATCAAAATACAATATATAGAATATCATAACAAATTATCAAAAAATTACTGTGCTAAATTGTAAAGCAACGCTACAAAATGTAAAGTTCCTCACCCATCGCTACCACACTTTACCAACAACTTCGCTTCAAGTGCCTACCAACCTTACACCAACCTAAGCTAACCCATCATTTTTGTAAATAAACAATAAAAACGATAGGTGATTGGTTGATTTTATCTTATAATGGGGATGCGTTAAATTTTTTTAATTTTTAAAATTTGCATGAACACATGAACGAACATTTTTCATTACAAATACATGCAAATACAAAAGTTCAACACACCTTAATTTCATTTGCCTTTTTGTATTTTTGTCATGTTGTCATCCACCGAAGCACGCTTGGCGGTCTTAATTGATGCTGATAACGCATCCACAAGCCATCTTGAAGCACTCATGAATGAGATTGCCACGCTTGGGAGAGCCTCGGTTCGTCGTGCTTATGGCGACTGGACAAAGCCACAGCTTGCCAGTTGGAAAAGTGTATTATTACCCCATTCCATTCAACCCATGCAACAGTTCGCCTACACATCAGGTAAAAATGCCACTGATTCAAGTCTGATTATTGATGCCATGGATTTGCTTTATACTGAGCGTTTTGATGGGTTTTGTCTGATATCATCTGACAGTGATTATACACGCCTAGCCCAACGTATCCGTGAACAGGGGCTGATGGTGTATGGCTTTGGCAAACAGCACACGCCCAAACCATTCATGCAAGCCTGTGACCGCTTTACCTATCTGGAAATCTTTGAAGAACAAAACAAAAACAGCGATGTGGATTTTTATGATTCAGCTGACATGCTGTTTTCCAAAGACAATCAGTTCAAACCGATGGATGTAGCAATCGCTTTGGTCAAAAATGCCATCGCCACCATGGCGGATGAACATGGTTGGGCAAACATAGCCCCTGTCAAAAACTACATTTTAAAAGTTGAACCTGATTTTGATGCTCGTCTGTTCCATTATGATAAATTTAGCGATTTTTTAAAAGCATATCCTCGCTACTTTGAGCTGACCGAACGTTATCCTAATGATAATAATCACAAAGTGGTATTTGTGCGTAACCGTGGCAGCAATCTGCTTGCCGATGCTGAGTTGACCATTTGATGAAACGAGTGTTTTTGGGGGGCAGTTTTGACCCTGTGCATGATGGGCATTTGGGCATGATATGCCTTGTACACCAACGTTTATCATCTTTGGACTTGCCCTATGTCATCTCTTTTTTGCCCACCGCAGGCAACCCTTTTAAAAGCATGCCTACCAACTCCGACCACCGCCTAAATATGCTGTCTTTGGCTTGTGATTTGCTTCAAAATCAAGGCATTAATATAAGCATTGACACAACAGAAATCCACCAAATACCGCCTGTTTATACCATAAATACAGTACAGACCCTAGCACAACGTTATCCCACAAATGAGCGTATTTTTGTCATGGGTGGCGACAGTTTGGCAAATTTACATATGTGGAAAAATTATGAAAAGATTTTAACACACATCAAAATTTGGGCATTTGCTAGAAAAGGCAAAGGCAATGATGACATCGCTTTGAATGTTCTAGCAAGGATGACGGATGATTTTGATGACTTTTTAAAAGATAAAGCCATCTTTTATGACAAATCGCCTGTGCCTGCCATATCATCCACCCAAATCAGGCAAGCCATCACAGATGCCAAACAGCCACCCCATTTGCCAGAGCCGATTTTTGATTACATTAAAAACCACCAACTTTATAAAACTGTGCTATAATAGATGGTTAAATATTAATTTTAAGCAATCATGACCACACACAACTTATCCTTAGATGAACAAATCAGGCTCGTAACCGTCGCCTTGGACGACCTAAAAGCTCAAGAAATTACCGTGATGACGGTTGAACACTTAACCGAGATTGCCGAACGTATCATTATCGCCAACGCTACCTCAAAACGTCATGTCAAAGCACTTGCTGATAAACTAGGAGCAGTTGCCAAAGAAGCAGGACTTATGCCACTGGGGCGTGAAGGTGATAAAGACAGCGACTGGACGCTTGTGGATTTGGGGCGTATCGTGGTGCATATCATGACCCCACAGGCTCGTGAGTTCTATGATTTAGAAGGGCTGTGGTCATCGCCAGAAGCCTTGCAAACATTGACCATGCAAAAGGCATAATAAAAACATAACATAAAAGGCATAAAGTTCATCTTAGATTACCCCAAAAGTTGGTCATCTGTCTGATTTTTGAGGTGTTTGGGCATGAGTAAGATAAGATGATGGATTTTTGATGCAACAAATCCATGTTAATCCATACTAATCTATGTTATCGCACACTATAATACCATTCATGACTTACCCCAAAGCCAACTTCCATCAGGCTTGCCAATATCCGCCCTGTCAATCCCCACACAATCTCAGGCATGCTGCCATCACAATCATAGACCCATGCAGGGGTGTGTAGCTTGGCGATGCTGTTTGCACTTGGTCTGTCAAAAACAAAATCCACAGGCTTGGTGTATAGCACATCAAGTGGTAGCCAAAACAGTCGTGCAATCTCATCACCGTTTGGCATGAGCGTATCCATCACATCAGAAGAGATGCTCGCCATCACAGGACGGACAAGCAAGCCCTTTTGGGATATTTGCATGGGCAAATATCCCAAAATATCAGCATCTGTCTTATTTAGCCCCACCTCCTCACATGCTTCACGTAAGGCGACATCAGCCGAACTCTTATCTGTCTTATCACGCTTACCACCAACAAGCGACACCTCCCCTGCATGGCTACTAAGATGATTTGACCGCCTTGTCAGTAGGAGTTTGGGTTTTGGTTCGTCTGTAATAACTAAAAGCACACATGCCTGTGGTAAAGGGTTTGAAGCTAACAGCATTTCATATCGCTTTATCGCTTGCTTGCGTATCAGTGCCGTCAAAAGCTCGTTATTGTCAATAAAGGATAAAATATCTGCCCCACAATAAGCACCCAAAGCCTGCGATAACGCATAAAAACGGTGCGATGTTGGCACATTGACCGTTTGTTTATCAATAAAATTATTTGTCATTTTGGTTATTTTCATTTAAACTTATGATATTTGGCTTATCATACCATCATGCCCTTTTGTTTACAATGCGGTCAGCCCGCTACGCATGCCATACCAAACGGCGACACTCGCCAGCGTTTGGTATGTACATCGTGTGCTTATATTCATTATGAGAACCCCAAGATGATTTGTGGGGTGCTTGCCATTCATCAAGGCAAAATTTTACTGTGCCGACGTGCCATAGAGCCACGTTATGGGCTATGGACACTGCCTGCTGGTTTCATGGAAAATGGTGAAACCATGGCGGATGGGGCAAAACGTGAAACAGCAGAAGAGGCCGATGGCGTGGCGGTTGATTTAAAATTATACACCCTATTTGATGTACCGCAATGGGGACAAATTCATGCCATGTATCTTGCCAACCTACAAGATGGTAAATTTGGTGTGGGCATAGAAAGCTTAGAATGTGGACTGTTCTACCCCGATGAGATAGACATGAAAAACCTGGCATTTGAGACAGTCAAACAGACCATTGAATATTATGTAACGGATAAAGCAGCACTACAAAGACTGGGCAAGGACAGCGATGATTTTGGTAATTATCCCTTGCATGAAATTTGTATACCCAATCAACAGTTTTAACGTCATAAAACATACCGCACAGCCTAAGTGGTGCTAATGACAAATTTGACAACTGTTAAACCGATGATTTGGCTATCGGTTGAGACAATTTTATTGTTAAGATAACAATTTTATGTTATCATGTTCAGGGAGTTTTTACCCTTTTGCTTTTTAAAATACAAATTGCGTCATATTGTGTTAAAGCGAAAGGGGGCATACCCTAAATTTTTAAGAGATTTTTGATATGAATATGAAAGCAAAGTCATCCATCGCAATTACCATGTTGGCAATATTGTCACTGACCGCTTGTAACAACGCAGACAACAGTGCAACTCAAAGCAGTACCGTCCAAGAAGAGGTCAGCACTCAAACCGTTGAACAGCCTACAATTGATGAAAGCCAACAACCTGAGGTAACTGTCACCGATGGCGTGGGTGTGTTGCCTCAATCTGCTTATTCTGGCATGTTGCCTTGTGCTGATTGTCCAGGCATTCAGACCAATTTGACGCTAAATGCTGATGGCACATTTGTGATGGAACAAGAATACCTAGATAAGCCTGATGGTCAAATAACAACCAAAGGAACTTATGACATCAATGGTTTGGATAACAGATATGTATTGCTACATCCAGAGGGTCAATCTGACATACCTCCTTATTTGATTTATATGGATAAAGACACCATAGAATTTCGTGATGTAGAAAATGGTGAAGAACCTGCTCCGACTCATACCTTAAATTTAGTGTCTTGATTTAGCGGTTTAGCGTTTTGAGTTAATCACATCTTGTTTGTCTGCCCATTGCTCATGGTTTTGGTAATTTTTGCAACAGATGGGTGAAATCCAAAAAAACATCAACAAATATCGCCCTAATTGGGGCGTTTTTGTTTTTGAAACACTGTTTTGGTTTATTGCTAACTTGTCATTGTTGCCTTTTTAAGGATGACATGTTTGATGGGCTAAAAAATAAGGTTGGTTTGGTAAAATTGCATGAATCATACTTTACGAAGATGGCTTAATACTGTCTTTGCTGAACGCTCAATGTCAGCCACATCAAGCCCACGTACTACCATGACAAGCCGAGAGATGTCATCATACCACATGGGTGCGGGCAGATGCTCTGGTGGATACAGGCAATGCTGGACGCCTTGTAGAAGTATGGGCTTGTCAATACCTTGTAAGTGTAGCACCCCTTTTAGGCGTAGAACATGCTCACCATATTGTTCCAACAGCAGGCTAAGCCACAATCCAAAAGCAAGCCAATCAATGGGCTTATCAAAACTTAGGAGCAGACTTTGGGTTTTGGCATGGATGTCCTGTTCACTTTTTAGAAAAAATGTGGATTTGGGCAAAACATCAAAGGTCTTGGTAAATAAAGCCTGCATGTTAATAAAATCATCCACATGCACTTCGATGGCATCAGGATTAACCTCGTTTATGAGCGTTTGGAGGTAAATCATGTCATTTGTCTGGCACAAATCGGTCTTTGACAGCACATACTGCTGGCAGGCGATGACTTGTGGCAACCATTCTGGGGCGGTGGTTGCTTGGGTGCGGGCGTGTTGAGCGTCAATGATGGCAGTCATGCCATGTAGGACGAATCGCCCTTTTAGGTGCATATCTTGGGTTAGGGTGGATAAGATGGATGCAGGATTGGCAAGTCCTGTGGTCTCGATGAGTATTTTATCAAAGACAAGGGCGTCTTTGTTTAAATCAAGTGTGGACAACAAAGTATCTTTTAGGTCAGTAAGCACAGTACAGCACATACACCCTGATGAGAGCAGATAGGTATTGTCATTGATGGGTTTGACCAACAAATCATCCAATCCCACTTCACCAAATTCATTGATAAGCACCAAAGTTTTGGCATTTTGGTCGTTTTTTAGGATTTGCTGGATAAAGGTGGTTTTGCCACTGCCCAAAAATCCTGTAACAATATGTATGGGAATTTTGTTCATGGGCATGCTTCCAACGCATGCAAAAAGTGCCCATCTAGTATATCAATGGGTCTGCCCGTTAGTGTATGAATTTGTCCCCACAGCTCACCCAATCCATTTGCTATGGCTTGCTTGCCTGTTGGGGTTTGTACCAAATAATTCACACCATGAACATCAAAGATTTGTATGCGATGAGATTTGACAAGGGCATTGATGAGTTTAAGTCTGCGATAACGCTCTTGGCGAGAGGGCAAATCAGATAAACTTGCTGTCCAGTCACTTTGTTCTTCAATAAGACCACACAATCCACACATGGAGACATTCTCACTATGCTATCATATCATCAAGGCAGATGCCCTAAGTGCGTCTTATTAAGCTTACACCTAACAAGATGCACCTTAGGCGACACTATTTAAATCGTTATTTTTGACGAGGGCAACGTTTGGCAAAGTCATCGGCGATTTGGTTCATCGTTACGAATTTGACACCTTCATGAGCTTTAAAATGCTTAATCAAGCGTTCAAGCATGAGCAGTACTTGCGGACGCCCCGACACATCAGGATGGATGGTGATGGGGAAAACAGCATAATCCATCTCACGATACACCCAGTCAAACTGGTCTTGCCACATTTGTTCTAGATGGCGTGGGTTGACAAAGCCATGTGAGTTTGGTGATTTTTTGATGAACATCATTGGGGGTAAATCATCCAAATACCAGTTGGCAGGAATCTCAATCAAATCCGTCTCTTGTCCACGTGCCAACGGTTTCATCCATGTATCAGGGTGCTGACTGTAATCAATCTTTGTCCAACTGTCGCCCACACGCACATAATAAGGTGTAAAGTCATTGTGCATGAGACTGTGGTCGTATTTGATGCCTTTTTCAAGCAAAAGTTCATTGGTAACAGGGCTAAACTCCCACCACGGTGCAACATAACCTGTTGGGGCTTTACCAGACAGTTCGCTAATCAAGGCAAAGGACTTATCTAGTACCGCCTGCTCCTGCTCATAAGTCATGGCAATGGGATTTTCATGGCTGTATCCATGAATGCCAATCTCGTGCCCTGCATCCGCAACCATTTGCATTTGTTTGGGGAAGGTTTCTACCGAATGACCAGGGATGAACCATGAGGTCGTCAAACCCTCTTTGTCAAACAAATCAAGCAAGCGTGGCGTACCCACTTCACCAGCAAACAGCCCACGAGAGATGTCATCTGGCGAGTCTTCACCGCCATACGAACCAAGCCAACCTGCCACCGCATCAACATCAACGCCAATGGACACAAAGATTTGTTTTGCCATAACAGCTCCTTAGAAAATACAGACCACTTGTAATTAAAATTTGTGGGACATATCTACCTGCAACGCTTTAAAACGGCTTAACCACCACCAAAATCACCACCGCAATCAGAATAAATACAGGAATTTCATTGAACCACCGCCAGTAGACATGCGTTTTTAGCTTGGGGTTGTCAATAAGACAAATACGAAAACGACCACAAGCAATGTGATACACGGTAAGTAAAATAACAAGCGTGATTTTGGCATGTAACCAACCTTGGGTTTTATAGACCTGCCAATTCATGATAACCATTGACAGCCCTAACAACCATGTTACCATCATGGATGGATTCATGATGCCACGATAGAGCTTACGTTCCATGATGGCAAATCGCTCTTGGCTGATTTTATCTTCACTCATGGCATGATAAACAAACAGCCGTGGCAAATAAAAAATCCCTGCAAACCAACACACCATGGCGATGATGTGTAGGGCTTTGATGTATAAAAACACGGCAATTGGCTTAGTTGGCAGTAGGTACAGTCAGATACTTTGAGATGATTCTGTCAATCTCACCTGACTGTTGTAGGTTATCAATGCCTGCGTTAATCTTATCTAATAATTCTTGGTCGCCTTTTTGGGTATAGATGACAATATCGGCTGCATTAGGGGCCTTGTCATATTCTACCACGTTCATCTGATAGTCAGGATAATTGGCGGCAATGTGTTCTAAAAAATATTTGTCTTGTAATACAGCATCATACTTTTGTTGAATCAATCCTTGATATAGCTGAAAGACAGTTTCTACCGCTTCGTGTGAAGCAGGAGCAAGTTCATTAATCATCTTCTCTTGTGTGGTGTCTTTCATGGTCGCCACACGCAAGGGTTTTAGGCTTGCAACGTCTGTCACTGTAAGATTAGGTTGGTGCATGATGACAGATGGGTTTTGTAAGTAAGCATTGGTAGGATTAAATTTAGCAATGCGTTCAGGAGATGGGGACAGACCGCTAATCACCGCTTGATATTTGCCTGATTCTAAGCCTGGCAACATATCAACAAACACCTCTTTGTGTAATTCCACCTTAAAGCCTTGATTTTCACCAATGGCATGTATGATATCCACATCTATACCAGTTAAAGTGCCTTTTTCATCTAAAAAAGTCAAAGGTGGTAAAACGCCCGATGTAACAACTCTGACCACGGGCGCATCACTGGGTAGATTGCTCGGTATTTGTTCGCTGGTGGTTGTGGGCTGACTTTCTGTTGAGACAGGCGTTTCGGTGGGTTTGTCCGTGCATCCAAATAATCCTGCACATAAGGCAAAAGAAAGTGTTATTTTTTTCATGGTAAATCCAAGGTGCTGATATATGTGTACACGTATTTTAACAAACCTTTAAGAATTTTGCACGATAATAATTGTTTTTCATTGTAATTACAAAATAATAAATTTTTATTTATTATCAAATCCATGCCCTCACTCTACTGCCGTTATACCAATGACGGACAATCCTGTGGCAAATCATCACATTCATCACACTCTGCCCTGCCTGTCATGGCATTGATGATTTTGGGTCTGGGGGTAGGTTTTTGAGCGATAAGCCCAAGCATCGCCATGAGCCTATCATCATTAGCTTGCGATTGATTGGTTGTGGTCAAAAGCTTATCACCATAAAAAAACGAATTTGCCCCCGCCATAAATGCCAATGCCTGTTCGCCGTCGGTAAGACTCTCACGTCCCGCTGACAGGCGTACGTAGCTTGTTGGACAACAAATGCGAGTTACCGCAATCGTACGTATCCATTCAATGACGGACAATCTGCCCTCTTGTAGCACCTTATCACCCAGTGGTGTGCCTTTGATGGGGACGAGTAAGTTCACAGGAATGGACTGGGGCGGTATGGGCATGGTGGTCAGCTCATGTATCCAGTCTATCCTATCATCACGACTCTCTCCCATGCCCACAATTGAGCCGCTGCATACATTAATGCCTGCATTACGCACATATTCTAAGGTTTCTAAACGGTCATCATATGAACGGGTGCTACTTACTTGACCATAATAATTACGAGATGTATCAAGGTTGTGATTATAATAATCAAGTCCCGCCTCTGCCAGTGTCTGGGCTTGGTCAGGTTTTAGCATGCCGAGCGTCATGCACGTCTCAAGTCCCAATGCCTTAACCTCACGGATAAGCTCCACAAGGTAAGGCATATCCTTGGCTGATGGATGTTTCCACGCCGCCCCCATGCAAAAGCGAGATGAGCCTGACATTTTGGCACGCTTGGCTGATGCCAGAACCTTTTGGATTTCAAGGCGTTTTTCGGCGACCAGTCCTGTTTTATCACGATGATGTCCTGACTGTGAACAGTAGCCACAATCCTCAGGACAGTTACCCGTTTTGATGGAAAGCAAGGTACTGATTTGTACCTCGTTGGCATTAAAATGCCTGCGATGAACGCTTTGGGCTTGCATGAGCAAATCCATGAGCGGTAAATCAAACAGATGAGCGATGTCCTGACGAGTGATTGGCTTGGCTGGCAACATGATTTCTCCCCAATCAATGATGACCTAATCGGTGAATAAATGATTATTTTAAAAAATAAGTGAATGATTGTAAAGTTTTTTGTGGTTTTATAAATGACATGGTCAAAAAAACGGCATTATCTGCCGTCTTTTGATTGTGTGGTACTGCCTATGCCATTTGACCGTTTAGTAGCTCTTGCACGCTTTGCGATGTTTTGTTGATGTCATGAAAGACCATACCCAGTTTGGCACTTGGGCATGCCATGACAGTCAATAGTAAGTTCTTGGCCGTGGCACTGACGATGACATAGCCTGCTTTACTTTGCACAATCACACGTTCACTTTTGTTGCCAAGTAGCGTCTCAATCATGCGTTCACTGACTGACAGTAAGGCGGCACTCATGGCACTGATGCGTTCTTCGTTGACCGCCAAAGGCAGATGTGATGCCATCATCATGCCATCGTCGGTAATGATGGCTGAGGCTTCAATTTCAGCAGAGTTGGCATGTAATTCATCTAGGATGTTGTTAAATTGAGTAATGTCTAGCATGGTTTAGCTCCCCCATTTTGCACATTTGTGTTCTGACACACAAAACCAATGCGATAGATAATAGACAAGATAAACTAATTAAAAAAACAAATTATAAAAATTATCATCGTTGATTAAATTAATTAATATCAAGTCTTGTCATTATACACCCCATACTTTCAAATGCAAGTCATTTTTGGAGAAATCCATAAAAATTTTAATGAATTTATCATGATATAAGTTATTGATAAATATGAATTAAAATTCGTCAATGTTTATTAATATTTTCTAAATGATAAAAACATGATGACTAAAAATACAAAAATTTTATCTCATTTTTGGCTTTATTTTATTTCATCGTTTGACCAATAAAGGTGAATTATCTGTCTTTTACTTTGATAAGACAAATTATCTTTTTTTGCCACTCATTTTTCTCTTAGTAGGTTTTGCCATCTTCTCATCATCCACTTTCTCAACCAACGCAAAATCTATCTGCAATAAATCCATATTAACCCCTGCCACTTTGACATTAAGCTCCTCACCCAATTTAAAGGTTGAGCCTTTATCACCCATTAGGGCTTGTTCACGCTCGTTGTACTCGTAGTACTGGGCAGATAGGTTTGAGATGTGAATGAGTCCATCAATGAACAAGTCATTGAGCGTAACAAACAAGCCAAAACCCGTTACGGTGGTAATCGTTCCCACAAATTCATCGCCCAAATGTCTTTGCATATAGTGGCATTTTAGCCATGTTTCTACATGACGAGATGCCTCTTCGGCACGGCGTTCAGTGGTGGATGTTTGCTCGCCTGCCTCATCTAGCGTTTTGTAAATTGTGGGTTTAGATTTGGTATTGGTTACTTTATCCTTAATGGCTCGGTGGAGCATGAGGTCAGGATAACGGCGAATGGGGCTGGTAAAATGGCTGTATTCATCATACGCCAAACCAAAATGTCCGATATTATCAGGGCTGTAATTCGCTTGCATCATAGAACGCAGGAGCATGGAGTGAATGCTTTGGGTGTCCGCTCGTCCTTTTGTTGCCCCGATGATGCGTTGATAATCGGCATGAGTGGGCGACTGGCTTGGAAAAGACAGCCCAAAGGACTTAACGTATTCAGACAACTTGGCGGATTTTTCATCGGAGGGTTTATCGTGATTGCGATACAAGACGGATAATTTATGTTCTAAGGCAAAATTTGCCCCACAAGTATTGGCAAGGAGCATCATCTCTTCGATGAGCTTATGGGCATCACCACGTGTGCGTTTTTTGATGTCTTTAATGTCGCCATCTTCACCAAAGACAATATAGCTTTCGGTGGTATCAAACGCCATCGCACCACGCTCTTGTCGTCTTTTGTCAAGAATTTGATATAACTGATACAAGGTATCCACTGATTTGCATACGTCAGGATTGTTGACCAAATCATCAGGTAGGGTTTCATTGGTGGGGTCGTCAAAATAGGCATTTACCTGATTATAGGTGAGTCGTGCTTGTGAATGCATGAGTGCAGGATAGAACTCATAGCCTGTTATCTTGCCTGCCCGAGACAGCTTGATATCAGCAACCATACACAATCTGTCCACTTTTGGGTTTAGCGAACACAAGCCATTGGATAAGACCTCTGGGAGCATGGGGATAACACGATGAGGAAAATACACACTCGTACCACGTTCATAAGCATCCACATCAAGGGGAGATTGAGGGGTTACATAATGGCTGACATCAGCGATGGCAACCACAACACGGTAGTTACCGCCAGAGCGTTTGCAAGCATAGACTGCATCATCAAAATCACGTGCATCTTCGCCGTCTATCGTGATAAGTGGCAAATCTTTCAAATCCACACGCCCTTTAAAGTCTGTCTCGGTTGGCTCGCCATAGCTGTCGGCTTGTTCTAGGGTGGCTTTGCTAAACTCATGCGGTATGGCGTGGTTTAAGAGGGTCGTTTCAATGATAAGTTCACGGTCGTTTAAGTTGGTTAAAATCTCATCAATCTTACCTGTGGCGTACTCTTGATAAGTGGGCATGTCAATGATGGCAACTTTCACGCTGTCGCCCACGTTTACCCCATGATAAGACACATCATCATCACTTAGAGTAATGGGCTGATGAGCATTCACCCCTGATAGTTGCACAAAATAGCCGTCATCGTCCCTATCAAGCACGCCCACAAATTCAGTGCTGGCACGATGCAGGACGTTTTGGATGCGAGCCTCAGGTTTGCCTTTAAATTCAGTGGCAACAGCTTCTACCGTGTCGCCGTCAAAGACCACACGCATTTGTTTTTCATGGACAAACAGGTCAGGCATGTCATCTAGCACAACAAAACCAAAGCCCTTGGCATTGGATGAAATCTTGCCCGTTACGGTAGTAGGCAAGGGAGCGATACTAAAATGAATGCCATCTGTGCGTTCTAGTTGGTTGTCCCGTAGCATGGCTTTTAGGCGGTTGTTTAGAGCAAAAAAGCGGTCATCATCCCCCAAAATCTCAAAAAATAACCCCAAACTCTCCGCCGTGGCAGGTTTGTTATCATTGTTCATTTGGGCAACGGTTTGTAAGATAAGCAGGCGAGAGGGGATGGGATTTTGGTATTTATTGGCTTCATCGTGAGCGTTAGGGTCATTCCACGTTGGTGTTTTTTTCATGTATATTCTCTACTAAAATTTGGTGATATGTCAATTATTGAGTTATCATAACATATTTAAATACCAAATCATGTAACTTTATGACAGTTTTTCTAAATTTTACCACGCCCAGCACCCTCCAATCATCGGGGCATTTGTCCAGCATTGCACGGATAGAGTGTGAGTTATTTAATGACGCTTGGGATGGTTTGGCGGTGCATTCGCTACTGGGTCAATTCGGAGCGGGGGTCATCATCTGTTGCGATGACGATGACAAATTATTGGGTTATTGTATTTACCAAATTGTCTTTGAGACAGCAGAAATTTTACGCATTGGTACAGAAAGCCATCATCAAAGACAAGGTGTGGGTAGTGCTTTGCTTTATGAGTTCATCAAGCTGTGCAAAAACAAAGCGGTACAGCGGATACTCTTAGAAGTGCGAGCCGATAACACCTCCGCCATACGCCTATATGAGCGACATGGCTTTTATCAAATAGATGTGCGAGCAGGCTACTATAAAGATGAATTTGAGACGGTGGATGCTCTGATTTTACAAAAAGATTTGTAAAATGGTAGCACTGTTTGTTGGGTTAATATCAAAACGGCACTTCACTCTCCCAATCTAGCCAAACCCCATACACAGGGTGTTTTAGGCGAAGTTTATGGGCGTGCAAGTTTAGGCGTGGGGCAAGTTCTAAGGCGGTGCTTTTTTGTGGTAAGGCGGCATAAATTGGGTCACCTATCATGACATGACCGACATGCACGCAGTGCACACGCAACTGATGGCTTCTGCCTGTAACAGGATACAACGCCAGACGAGTAACAGCGTGGGCCTTACCTGCCTTGTCCGTGCGTAACTCATGGTGCATGACCTTATAATGCGTCAAGGCTCTCTTATTGTGGTTCATATCCACGATATGACGAGGTTTGGTGGTTGGCTCATAGCGAACAGGCACATCAATCACGCCTTTTTTATCCGCTTGCTCCATCGTACCAAATACCACTGCTTGATATTCCTTGTTCACCATGCGGTCAATGAACTGCTTGGCGATGTGGCTTTGGCTGTGTTCGTTCTTGGCAAAAATAATGAGTCCCGATGTGTCCATATCAAGCCTATGAATGAGCTTGATGTTTGGATACACCCTTAGCAGTCGTGATTGTAGGCTAACCTTTAAGGTACGTCCATCCACGCTAAGTAGCCCTGCTGGCTTATCCCCCACCCAAATGTCATCATCTTCATAGACGGTGATGGAGCGGATAAAATCATTAAAAAATTCATCATCATGCCAACACTCTTGGGTGTTCATTAGGGCGATTTTATCATCAGATAGGCGGTCGTGGCGGTAGGTCATGGTCTTTTGTGGTTTTTAATGATTTAAATTAAGATTTGGATTAGCTAATGAAGAACTGATGATTGATGGTTGTTGACAAATTTTTTATTATAACACAAAGTTTTGAAGATTGTGATGATTTGATTTGTCATAATTTACAGATTGATAGAACTTATCATAACACCCTTGAAAGCCATAAAAACATTCCCATTATATGAGCATTCACTCATTTTTAAAAGGTAATATCCATGAGCATTATTAACACCACCGATGCCAGTTTTGACAAAGATGTACTACAAGCTGACAAGCCTGTCTTGGTAGATTTTTGGGCGGCTTGGTGCGGTCCTTGTAAAGCCATTACCCCCATCCTAGAAGAGTTGGATGCAGAATACAGCGATAAATTCCAAATCGTCAAAGTCAATGTAGACGACAACCCAGAGACATCGGCACGCTTTGGCATTCGTAGCATTCCCACTTTATTTGTGTTCAAAGATGGTCAAAAAGTGGATACTGTGGTTGGCAGTCGCCCCAAATCAGAGTTTGTTGAACTGCTAAATAAACACCTATAATCCCAACACATGATACACACGAAAATCCTGCCTTGTGCAGGTTTTTCGTTTTCAATGTATCGCTAAGACAAAAACAAGCCATAAAATCATGACTTGTTTTTATCAATTTTTCAATCCTGTAAGGACAGTCTGCTTCAACATGTTCTACTTTTTACATGATGTCCTACTTTTTACATGCGTTTGACACCTCCTATTATACCCCATCAAAGCCTCAACCCCTTTTTTAAGGGCAACCGCTCAGCAAGCTCTAACAGTGCCTTTTGATACACGCCACGCTTAAACGGCACAATTTGTCTTAGAGGATACCAGTAACTCACCCAAATCCATTCATCAAATTCAGGGGTTGCGGTATCAAAGCGAATAAAATCGGTGTTTTTTTCATCCAAGCGAAGCAAAAACCATTTTTGTTTTTGCCCAATACAGAGCGGCTCTTGTCCCAATCGCACATAACGCCTAGGCAGGCGATAACGAAGCCAATCATGCGTTACCCCAAGCATCTCCACGTGATGCGGACACAAGCCCACTTCTTCATACAATTCACGGTACATCGCATCAAGCGGTGTTTCGCCCTTGTCAATCCCACCTTGTGGAAATTGCCAGCTGTCTTGTCCGACACGTTTTGTCCAAAGCACTTGCCCTTCTGTATTTGCCAAGATGATACCGACATTGGCCCGAAAGCCGTCTGAATCAATCATGACCAACCTTAATTTAATCAGTAAAAGAACGCCAAAATTTTGGCACATTATTGTTATCTATTAAACCAAATTTTTGCCAAAAAGTGTAACTTTATTTTGCTTAAAAATGTTGCAAATGATAAACGGTAGCAATAAGTACTGATTTTGAGCATATTTGTGGAGGTATTGACCGATTCATCATTGTCATCTTGCCCAATACACAAAAATTAAACCAACCGTTGATTGTCAAAATTTACCCCCATGTTATTTTGTGATACAATACCAAAGACATTACAGATATATTGTGTAAGGACACAAATCACCATATTATATTCACCCAAAATTTTTGTCAAAAAAGGTAATCCCATGAGCAATATGAATGCCAATATTACATGGCTAAATAATGAAGTAATTAATTTTGAGGCTGTAAGTGGCTCAGGGCATAAAGTGGTTATTGACTCAGCCCAACAGCTTGGGGCAAGACCCATGGAGCTTATCTTGATGGGGCTGGGTGGTTGTGCCAGTTATGATGTGGTAAGCATTCTAAAAAAATCTCGCCAAAATATCAGTGATGTTCGCTGTGAGGTGTCTGCGGTGCGTGCTGACAGTGTGCCTGCGGTATTTACCAACATTCATCTGCATTTTATCATCATCGGCGAAGACATCAAAGAATCACAAGTTGCCAAAGCCATTGAATTATCAGTAGACAAATACTGTTCAGCATCAAAAATGCTTACCAACGGCGGGGTAAATGTCACGCATGACTTTAAGATAGTAACGACAGCACAATCATGAACTGGATTTTATACATTCCCAAAGATACCCATCATGCGATTATGGCACTCATGAGCGCCTGTGTGTTGCCATTTATCTTTGCGTTTTTGGCAAAGATGACTGGCGGATTTGACCTTAAAAAAGACAATCAAAACCCACGGGCATTTTTGGCACAGACCAAAGGGTTGTCATCTCGTCTTAACGCTGTACAAGCCAACAGCTTTGAGAGTCTGCCCATCTTTATTGGAGCGGTGCTTATCGCCATGTACTGCTTTGTCCCCCAAAATGTCATCAACGGCATGGCGTGGTTGTATGTTGTGTTACGCATCATTTATGGCGTGGCGTATGCCATGAATTTGGCAACATTTCGCTCTGTGGTTTGGGGTTTATCACTGATGTGCTGTTTGCAGTTATTTTATTTTGCAATCAAAGTTCTTTGACACAAACATTGCGTCTGTAAGAGTCCACCCAACATTTAGGCAATCCCACGATGGATGACCTTTTTTTAAAATCAAGCCCATCTCTCCTTAAACCCATCTCTCTTTAAAATCAGGATCTCTCATGGCGGTTAATTTTTCAAATACTCTCATCGTGGCAATCTCAGCGACGGCATTATTTGACCTAAAAGAACATGATGAGATGTTAAAACGTTTTTTGGCAGAAGATAAAACCACAGCATTCATCAAATTTGGCAACTACATGCAATCGGTTGAAAAAGAGCCACTACAAAAAGGGGCAGGTTATCCACTGATAAAGGCCTTATTAAATCTAAACAAATACCAACCCCCCAAAGAATATCACGACGAATCTCCCTTTGTTGAGGTCGTCATCGTCTCAAAATCCACCCCAAGTCTGGGCATACAAGTACTAAATGCCATACGCACACATGGATTGGGCATTACTCGCTCAGCTTTTATCTCAGGGGCAAGTGTGGCGGATTATATTGATGATTTTGATGTGGATTTGTTTTTGACGACAAACATAGATGATGCCCAAGCCGTTACCGATGCTCGCCTATGTGCCTGTGCGGTGCTAGATGCCACGCCTGTGGAAATATCAGCACCAGACACCGAACAGCTTCGCATTGCCTTTGATGGAGATGCGGTACTATTTGATGATTCAGGCGAATTGGTATTCAAACAAGAAGGATTGCAAGCCTTTCATCATCGTGAAGAGAGCATGGTAGATCTGCCCATTGACAAAGGCCCTTATGCTGACTTTCTAATCAAACTCTCTGCCCTACAAAAGAAATTACCCCACGATGCCCTAGATGGCACTCACAATCCCATACGCATCGCCCTTGTAACCGCTCGTAATGCACCTGCTGACATGCGTGCCATTAAGACCCTAAGAGAATGGGGGGTTGATGTGGATTTGGCATTTTTTTTGGGTGGTATTGAAAAAACAAGGGTCTTAAAAACATTTGCCCCACACATATTTTTTGATGATTCCATAAAACACATTGATGCCGCCAAATCTGTTGTACCATCTGCCTTAGTACCTTATCACTCCACATCTTTACTTAATAAATATCACAGTCCAGATAAAGCAGTGATAGATAACATGGATAACGCCCAATTCATCAAAACTGATAAAAAATTTTTAAAAAATTCCAAAAAAAATGAATAAATAATTTGAAGTTTTAAAATAAAATATGTTAATATAATCATGCGATAAAAATCAGTGTTTTTATCTTTTTAAATAGGGGTATTTTAAATTTATTTTTAATAAACCTAAGATGTCCCAACTGTCGCCACTAATAATCATGTGTAATATAATTATGTTAATATATTAACATCAATAGATTAAGCTTGATTGTTAGCACGGTTCTTTCAAATGAGGAAATATCATGCCTAATGTAAATAATGTAAACATTGACACCCTAAGCGTAGAACAGCTAGAAGCACTTACCAAAGATGCCCAAGCCAAAATCAAACAAAAGCAAGCCCAAGGTCTAAAAGATGCTTACTTACAATTTAAACAAATTGCCAAAGAAAATGGCACTACCATTGAAGAGATTCTAAAAGTTGGCAAAAAAGCTCATAAGGAGGCATCCATTGCTTACCGTGACCCACAAAACCCAAAAAATGTATGGGCAGGTCGTGGTCGTAAGCCAGGTTGGTTAGAAGAGGCTTTGTCCCAAGGTAGGAAATTAGAAGACTATGCGGTAAAATAAAGATGATAAAATAAGATAAGAGATTATCACCTTGACTGCATCATACAATAAGTCAGGATATCTTATTCTGACTTATTTTAATTCATCATTTCATCACAGATGATACCAAACAATCGCAATCCAACGCATGAATATCAGCGATGGCATGCCAATTAGAAACAAGCCCATTTGGTACAAAACAATAATCCTAGATATGTGAATTTAACAGTTTATTTAAGACGAATTTATTTGAACGAACAATCATTTTTAAACATCAAAAATTGAGTAACTATCATGGCAAGTATTAACAAAGTAACTATCATCGGTCATTTGGGTCAAGACCCAGAGGTGCGTCAATTTCAAAATGGTGGCAGCTTGACCAGCATTAACGTAGCAACATCTGAACGTTGGATAGACAAAAACACAGGCGAACAAAAAGAACAGACCGAATGGCACCGTATCAGTCTATTTAATCGCCTGGGCGAGATTGCTGCCCAATATCTACGTAAAGGGATGCTTGTATATATAGAAGGTAGCCTACACACTAGGAAATATACCGATGCACAAGGCATAGAGCGTTATAGCACCGAAGTGCGAGCCAATCAAATGCAAATGCTTGAAAGACGTGACAACCATGGCGGTGGGCATGGTGGTAATTGGCAGGGCAAGCAAAACCACAATAATCGCAATTTTGTTGGTGACTACAATCACCAACAAAACAGCGGTTATCAAGGTAATAATGGCTTTGTTGGCAACGCACAATATCAGGGTGGTTATCAAAATGGCTTTAACAATCAACCCCAAAATGGCTTTGGAAAAAATGCCCCACATCATCAAAATAACTACCAAAATAACAATCCCAACCAAGGCTTTGACCAAGACCCCCAACATGCCCAAAGCATGAATCAAAATAGCAATCAGAGCAGCCAAAATGAGACCAATCCATACATAAGCAATAAAACCACCCAAAAAGCAGTAACTCCGCCATCAATCAGTGGTGTGGCAGATGATGATGTGCCCTTTTAATCATACGCATTAATAACAAAACGGTGACCATGGTCGCCGTTTTTATATTTTTTAGATTCTATGATAAATTTGATTGAAAATTTTGCTTTTTTAGGTCATAATTTGTTACAATATCATCACTACATCTGTAAACTTTTTGGAAAAATATATGAAAAGAGTCGTCATCACAGGCATGGGCATTGTCTCAAACATTGGCAACGATTTAGATACCGTTACCGACAATCTAAAAAACGGCAAATCAGGCATCATCTTCAACCAAAGCTATGCTGATAATGGCTTTAAATCCTGCGTATCAGGTTCTATTGACCAAAAAACACTTGATACATCTGCCATTGACCGCAAGCTAAAACGCTTTATGTCAGATGCAAGCCTTTATGCCTATGTGTCCGCCTTATCTGCCATTGACAATGCAGGGCTAAGCCTTGATGACATAGCAGATGACGTACGTGTTGCGGTTGTGGCAGGCTCAGGCGGAGCAAGTACGGCGGATGTGGTTAATTCAGTAGACAACATGAAAGCCAAGGGACTGCGTGGTGTGGGAGCAATGGCAGTACCTAAAATCATGAGCAGCACCGTATCTGCCACGCTCACCACAGGACTACGCATCAAGGGTATTAGCTATTCGCTATCATCAGCTTGTGCCACATCTAGCCACTGTATCGGTCATGCCATGGAACTTATTCAGCTCGGTAAGGCGGACGTGGTCATCGCAGGAGGGGCAGAGAGCGAGCATTGGACACAGTCGTGCATGTTTGATGCAATGGGAGCAATGAGTACCAACCATAACGACACACCAAAAACCGCAAGTCGCCCCTATGATGCCACACGAGATGGCTTTGTCATCGCAGGTGGTGGTGCCATCGTGGTCGTGGAGAGCCTAGAACATGCACAATCTCGTGGAGCGACAATCTTAGCTGAAATCATCGGTTATGGTGCAACCTCAGATGGGGCAGAAATGGTCGCCCCAAGCGGTGAGGGAGCAACTCGCTGTATGCAAATTGCCTTATCTCAGGCAGGGATTGATACGGTAGATTATGTGAATTCACACGGCACCAGCACACCGCTTGGTGACATCACAGAGCTACATGCCATCGCCGAGGTGTTTGGCGGTGCAAACAAAACCCCACCCATCAGTTCAACCAAATCCCTAACAGGGCATAGTTTGGGGGCAGTGGGGGCACAAGAGCTGATTTATTGTGTACTCATGATGAATAACGACTTTATCGCTCCTAGCATCAACATCACCAACATGGACGAAAAAGCCAAACCCTTTGACATTGTCCAAACCACACGTCAGACCAAACTTAACACCATCATGAGTAACAGCTTTGGTTTTGGTGGAACAAATGCAGCGTTGGTGATAAGCAAATTTGAGGGTTAATGTTTTAGAAATCAAGACATTATTACCCCTCAAATGGCGTATCAGATTCAGCTTAGCTCGCTTTGCTTTTTATGACCAAACTGTGATGGTAGCACTACCAAATCGCCAAATACAAAGATGCTAATGTCTCCTTGAATTTGGCGTTTGGTCTATCTTTTTTATCATAAGTTGTCTTATAACCGCATTTGGTGTATTATCGCCCCACATCGCCCTTATTAAAGTTATAATAACGCCAAATTCTATTTTTCTTCTTATTTTATATTTTATATGACAATTTGCCTTTTATCAGTTTATCATCATGCTCACACACCCCATTGACACCACGCGCACCCCAAGCCAACTTGTCGCACTCATCATCACGCATCATCCTAACTGGCAGGCGTGTTTTTTACACAACGCTCATCGCCCCATCATCGGCATTTGCCCTACTGTGTCATGGACGGCAACATTTACAGACACGCTCTTGATAGACAAACACACACGCCACGCACCACCTAAGCGTTATGTCTCCACCTATACCGATTGGCAAGATGAGCTTATCGCCTACTGCCAAGCCCAAGCCCAAACTGCCACACATAAAGGCGAGTACATGCACGGCTTGATGGGCTTTATCGGTTATGACCTACCCGCTCATGAATTAGACGCAAGCATCACCATCAAAGCTGGTCAGCCTTGTGCCTATTTTGGGCATTATGACATTCATATCAAGCCGTGCGACCATGGATTTACATTGATTGGCATCAATACTGACAAACAAATCTTTGACAAAATAAAAAGCTCATTAACCGAACTATTAAATCAAGCCTTGCCAAAAAGAGAACTCACCCAATTCATCTCATCATGGCAAAGATTGGATTATAATCATGCCTTTAATAAAATCCAAAAATACATCAAGGCAGGCGATACTTATCAAATTAACCTAACCCAAAAATGGCAAGCAGATTTGGACAATTTGGTCAATCATTTACCCCATTTACAGGACACAATCAACGCTCCATTTGCAGGGTTTTTAAAATTAGGAGAATTTGAGATTTTATCGGTATCTCCTGAATTGTTTTTTGAGTTTAACAAAACAGATGATGGCATTGACATCATCACCAAGCCCATAAAAGGCACACGTCCACGCCATGATGATGCTAGCACGGACAATGAGCTAAAAAATGAATTGGCAAACAGCGAAAAAGACATCAGTGAAAATTTAATGATTGTGGATTTACTCAGAAATGATTTAGGTAAATACGCCCATATCGGCACGGTAAAAACACCCAAACGCTTTGTAATTGAGAGTTTTCAAAACGTACATCACATGGTCAGCACCATTAATGCCCAATTAAAAGATGTGCATTCTTTGGCGGTCTTATTTGGCAGTTTACCTGCAGGTTCAATCACAGGCACACCCAAAAAACGGGCGTGCGAGATTATTCATGAATTAGAAATCTCTGCTCGTGGGGCATATTGTGGTGTCATGGGTTATATGAATTTTGACGGTACGGGCAATTGGAATGTACTCATTCGCACTTTGCAAAAATGGCAAAAGACGGAACTTTGGGCAGGGGGCGGTATTACCATAAAATCGGATAGGGAGAGTGAATACCAAGAATGTTTGGATAAGGTGGGGAATATATTGCAGATGATACATGGCGAGTGCGAATAAATGTACACACTCCTATCGCCATGTTCCCAAACATACAATATTTATGCCAAATCGGAAAAAGATAAATCAACCCTTTGACTTTATAATACCATTTAAATACCACTTATTCCAAAACGACATAAGAGCTTTTTCATGTTTCATTTTAACGACCAGACTGCTTTTTTAAATAACATTGCCACGCTTGCAAGCACACATCTTGCCCCCAAAGTCATTGACATTGACAAAGGTTATTACCCCCTTAGCCAAATGGCCAAGCTGGGCAAGGCGGGACTGTTCGCCCCACACCTAAATGCTTACGGCAACCGCTTTGATTTGGCGATACTTGCCAATGCCAACGTGGGGCGAGTGTGTGGCACAACCGCCTTTTTGACGTGGTGTCATCAAGTGATGGGACTCTACATTGACCAGTCGGACAACAGCCTATTAAAAAGTGAATTTTTGAATAATCACACCCTTGCCAACAGCTTTGGCGGTACGGCACTGTCCAACCCGATGAAAGCATGGGCAAATATTGAGAGCATGAAATTTATCGCCAAAAAGGATGCAGATGGCTACAAAATCAGTGGCATTTTACCGTGGATTAGCCACATCAAAGATGGTCAATACTGTGGTGCTGTGGCACAGATAAACGGCACGGATGATGAAGTATTTTTCTTGTTACACTTTGATAAAAACAGAGCTGATACATGGCAGTTGCACCCCTGCCCTAAATTTAGTGGCATGGAAGGATCTAGCACGCTACGCATTGAATTGACCGATTATCCCATCGGTAGCGATGATATCATCGCCCTACCCTGCAAAGAATTCATCACCCGTATTCGCTCGGCATTTGTGCTGATGCAACTGGGTATTGGAGCAGGGATTATCATGGGGGCAATTGATGATATCAAAGAGGGTACGGCGGTCTCTAATGCCTTTTTAGAAGATCAAGCAGGCAGTCTAAGTTTGGAGCTTGACAATCTGGTTGCCAAAGTACTAAACCTAAGCAAAAACCCATTTGAGAGCGACAAAGAATTCTTCCTAGATGTGCTAAATGTACGTGAACAGGGGGCAATGCTGACCCTAAAAGCCACTCAATCTGCCATGCTCCACCAAGGGGCAAAAGGCTACCTGATGAATGCTCACCCCCAACGTCGCCTGCGTGAAGCTCAGTTTGTGGCGATTGTTACCCCTGCCATCAAACATCTGCGATATCTGTCTCATCAGCTGATGGATGAACCCAAAGTTCGTCCGATTGAGTATTTCATTTAAATTTTTATAAAAAGGTAATCATGACAACTTCCCCCACTGATGGCCGTGGTGCATGGCGTAAATTCATCTGCCTTGCTTGTGGCTATATCTACGATGAAGAATTGGGCGACCCTGAGGACGGCTTGCCTGCTGGTACTCGCTTTGAGGACATTCCAGATGATTGGCAATGCCCTCTGTGTGGTGTACGTAAAAGCGACTTTGAACCCTATGAAGAGACAAGCCACATCGCTCCTGCGGTTGTTTTTGATCGCACCGAGCGTGGCGTGGTCATTATTGGTGCAGGTCTTGCAGGTTGGGCGATGGTAGAAGCTTTGCGTGCTTTGGACAAAGATTTACGCATCACACTCATCAGTGCCGATAACGCTGATCGCTATCATAAACCCATGCTGTCCGTCGCCCTATCCCAAGGCAAAGGGCGAGCTGAACTGGTGCGTGCCACAGGCAATCAATCCGCCCTTGATAATAACATACACCTGCTTGCCAATACCTACGTTACCAACATAGATACTCACACCCAAAGCCTACACACCACTCGTGGTACGGTATACTATGACAAACTCATCCTAGCCATCGGTGCCACTCCTGCCTATCCGCCCACCATCGCCAAAGAGATGGCATGGCACATCAATCACTTAGAACGCTTTTATGAATTAAAGTTACGTCTGGATACCCCCAAACATATCGCCATCATTGGAGCGGGCATGATTGGCACTGAACTTAGTGAAGATTTGATAAAGGCAGGTCACAAGGTTGACCTCATTGACGTACACCCCAGACCCTTATCCTCGCTACTGCCTGCCATGGCAGGTGAGCGTATTTTGACCGCAATTAAAGCTCTTGGGGTAAATTGGCTGGGTAACAGCATGGTCAAAGGCGTAACCGCCAACACACATGGTTATCAGATTGACCTATTTAACCATGATAGCCAAGCAACCAGTCCCTTGTTGGTTGATGAAATCATCGTTGCCACAGGGCTTTATGTTCACGGACGCTTGCCTCTGCGTGCCAATCTGACTTTTAACAAACACACAGGCATCGCCGTCAATCCCCAAACCCTCCAAACAAGCGAACCTAACATTTACGCCCTAGGTGACTGTATCAGCATTGATGGCGTGCCTTGTCGCTATGTCGCTCCGCATCGCTCCCAAGCATCGGTTATCGCAGGGCAAATCATTCAAAAAGATGGGCAAGGCACAATGTACAAACACACCCCACCCATGATTCGTCTAAAAAATAAAAGCATCAGTGTCAGTGCTCATGGTTCACCCAAAGGTATGGGTAATTGGCATGTACTTAGCGATGATGATAATGGGCTTATCTTAGAGATGAGAGAGCATGGTAATGTTGTAGCAACAGCCACAATAAAATCAGCATAAATTTTGATATTACTCACCTAACGAATATAAAAAAACAACCGTAAATTGCTTTACGGTTGTTTGTGTCATACTTGCTTAGACTATGACAGTTAAGATTAGAATGCCAAATGAGCACCCAAACCCCACATATTTGCATCAGCATTTAGGTAGTTATAACCTGCCTCAATACCAAAGTTAGCGGTTGGTTGAAAGCCTACACCCACGCCACCTGCGATTGATGTTTTGTCGTCTTTTTTAGAGTATGCACGACTGTTGGTTGTATAATTTTCAACTTCTGTTTTAGACAGACCCAATTTACCTTTGGCATAGACTGGCATGTTATCAAAGTGATAACGATAAGTGCCATATGCACCATAAGTTTTAGCTTTTACTTCATACTCAGCAAGAGTGCTACTGTGCTTGTATTTTTCACTGTCAGCACCCACATATTCTAATTCAACACCAGTATTTTGGTCAAAGTTATAACCACCATACACGCCGTAAGCGGTCAACTTGCCTTTATGACTTTGAAGCTTATCAAGGTCAAATTGACCCACTTTTACGCCCACATAAGGCTGACCAACACTGTTTGCACCGTAGCTTACAGCAGCACTGGCACTCATCATCAATAGTGATGATGCACTAAGAGCTAATAGAGCTTTGTTTAGCATTTTCATGATTTTTCTCCAATTATGGTGCAAGCACCGAGTTTGTTATTATGTCGTCATTGATAAAAATAACCATCAATGCCGATGTGTATATAGTAACAAAATATTTCTAAAAAATTGTGTGTCTTTATGGTGTTAAGTGTAAAGTTTTGCAAAATTGACCCCCATTATCCTTATATTGGACGACTTTTGCAATATTTTGTTACCTTTCTTACAATCCATGTAGGCGTTACATTATTTGACCATCACTCTCCCCAACATTCACCTTTTCCATTTTTTGACTTCCTCCCCGCCCTAAGTGCGGAGATTCCTGCTCCCAGACGGTCAAGCCAGACCGCAAGCCTAAGATAGTGGCAACCGCCCGTACGACACACCGTACATCTTAGGTTCTTATTTTAAGTTAATCTTACCGTTAGGATTGTCATAGACACAAATTAACTTAAGTGTGTGTTTGGAAACGTCTTACCAGTTAAGTTACTGCGTACTCGCAATTTAGTCTTAACTTAACTGTGGAATGTAAGACATTGAATATAGTGAGATGAGTATAGCAAAACTTATCGCATTTAACAATTGCCTTATATCCACCGCCCAAAGTCGCAGGTTTACGGCAACGGAGGATAAAATGCCCAAAATCCTAAAATATCGCTATTTTTTAAAATTTTTGATAAAATATTTGATAGACTGTTAAAAAACCATCTAAAATTTGAAAAAATTTAGCACATATCACCAAAAATGGTTGAATCTAGGTTAATTTGACCAATTTTTTATTTATTGCCCAAAAACAAATTAAAGGAATATTGATGAAAAAATCACTCATCATTTTTGATTTAGATGGCACACTTATTGACAGTGTCCCCGATTTGACCGATGGGGTGGATAAGATGCTTGCTCATTTTGGTAAATCTCCTGCTGGCATGAAGCGAGTGCGAAATTGGGTCGGTAATGGTTCTGTCACACTGGTAGAACGTGCGTTGATATGGGCAAATTTACCCCTTGATGGATTACACCACGCCCACGAGCTATTTTTGACAGAATATGCCACATGTCAAAGCAAAACGGTAGAGTATGATGGGGTAACAGATGGGCTAAAACGCCTACTGGCACACGGTTTTACATTAGCTCTTTGTACCAATAAACCCAGTCGGTTTTTACCCGATATTTTGACAAATATGGGCTGGACAGATGTATTTGCCTGTGTTGTTGGAGGTGATACCCTACCCACCAAAAAGCCCAATCCTGACCCACTTTTGCACATTTGCCATACGCTTGGCGTAAATACATCACATGCGGTCATGGTCGGTGATTCCAAAAACGACATCTTAGCAGGAAAAAATGCAGGCATAACAACCCTTGCCCTAACTTATGGCTACAACTATGGCGAACCTATCATACAAAGCCATCCTGATGGGGTGTTTGATGATTTTGGGGATTTGGTTGCTTTTTTATAATTTTATAATAAATACCTATTAAATTCAACCAAGAAGCGCAACGTTTAAATATATAGAGAAAAGAGTAAGATGTGCAGTGTTGTACTTGTTACCTCAACTTTCACATATCAGAAATGTTTGCAAAAATATACACATCTTACTCTTGAACAAAGATACCAAATTTCATCTGTCAAAATCCATACCCTCCTGACCACTTATTCCAGTCTAAAATGGACACCAATTCCGATTTAAAATGACCAGCGATTCCGGTGAATGCTGGTCATTTTAGTTGAGTCTCTATGATTATTGTGGTGTTAATTTATTGTGTGCGCTAATTTCTTCCGCATAGATTCGCCTGCCAGTGTAAGTGGGTATGCTCGGTGAATGATGCGATCAAGCACAGCATCAGCTATGGTTGCTTCAGGAAATAATCCATGCCAAGCTGCGACAGGGTATTGGCCAGTAATCAGCAAACCGCCAACGCTAGATTGCTTATCAATAATATCAAGCAACACAGGACATATCTGCGGTAGTAATTCACCAATGCCAAAGTCATCAATGATTAACAAATCCACCTTGCACTATTTTTGCTTAACCTTGGCGATACTGCCATCGGCTATTGATAAGATAATATCTTCGTATAAATCAGCAGCTTGAACAAACATCACTTTTCTTAAGTTGCGACAAGCATAATTGCCGAGCGCACAAACCAGCCAAGTCTTACCAGTTCCTGTCACACCCGTAATAATGGTGCTTCGATGCCTATCTATCCATTCGCATTCTAACAATGGCGAGATACTGTCTGGACTGAGACGCTTGCTATTATAGTCTATGTCTTCAATTCTGGCTTTGCTATAGCGAAACTTGGCATTTTTAATCAATTTATTGATGTAATTATTGTGCCGACCATTGATTTCATGTTCAAGCATACCTTCAATCAGCTTTGTCGTGCTTATCTGTGGATTGCTTGGTGCCAGATAATGTGCCTCATAATAGTTGGCGGCATGGCTAAGTTTTAGTTGTTTGAGTTTTAGGATAATGGTATTAATTGTCATGTTTAATCTCCTAGCTTGCAATTTGGTTGATTTCATTGGCGTAATAATTTGAGCCACGAATGTTTTCATGCAGTTGGTTTGAGGTGAATGCAACATCCAAATCTTCCATGCTTGGCATGATCAGATGTTCTGTCTTTTGGTAAACTTTATTTTTAAATACCGAAATGATGCGGTCAACTGCACAGATATTGAGTCTTTGTGCATAGTCAAAGCCTTGCTCTATCTGCATATTCGGCACTTTATGCTCAAGCAAATATCGCTTTAACTGATTGAGCTTTTTAAGATTATTGGCATAGCCGGATTTGTTTTGCATAATCTTTTGAACCATATGAGCGGTTTGCTTGCCAATATTTTGTGCCCAAGCCAGTAATTTATCTGGCTGCATTTCATCTTGCAGCTGATGATTTCTTGGCATATGCTCATGCAAAATACTGCTACCTGTGGTAATGTGTTGATGTTCAGCGATGAGTTCGCGGTGTAGATACACCAATACTTTGTTATCTGTTAGTTTGATATCTACACGCTGACCTATAAACTGATATGGGACAGAATAGCTGGCATGTTCCAAAGTAATCATATAAAACTCAGTAACTTTAAGATTATAGAACCATTGGCATATTTCATACGCCTTGGCAGGCAACGGATTTAAAAACTGCTCATCAGTCTTGCTAAAACAAACATATCGACTCTCTGGGTAGCGTTTTGTTGTTTTGGTATTTAATTTGCAAAGCTCTTGTGAGAGCGTATGGTTTAATTCATCCAAACTAAAAAGCCGATGATTTCTTAATTTAGCCAAAATACCCATCTGAACAATGCGCACCGCCAGTTCTGCCATAGATTTGTCTTTTGGCTTGCGAGGTCGTGAGGGTGCAATAATGATGTCATAGTGATCTGCAAGTTCGCTATATGAGGGATTGATTTGAATACCTGTTGAATTATGGCTAATCACCGCAGATTTTAAGTTGTCTGTGACCAGCTTGAGTGGCACACCACCAAAAAATCAAACATTCGAATATGACACAGTTGCCAGTCTTCCGCCTTTTGAGATGGGACGGCGGTACAATAGATATACCCAAATGCAGGCAGTATGGCAACAAAAATCTCAGCTTCAACAATCACTGTGCCTGTGCGCTCATTATAAATAGGCACTTTGCGACCACAGAAGTCCACTTGCACCATTTCGCCAGCCTTATAGATCTGTCGCTTGCTCGGACGGGAGGTTTTCTTGTATTTACGATATTATTCACAAAACTGAGAATAGCCGATTCCGTCAGGATGAAGCGTTTTAAATTCTTGCCATAATAACCCAAGTATCATGTCAGGGCGCGACATCTCTTTATCAATGTATGCCCAATCAAGATGTGTTTTGATGGATTTGATTTTGTGTGGGTTGTATACCTTGACCAAGCCCAAAAGCCTTCGCATTTCAACATCATTTGTTGCCAGTATTTCATCAATACCAAGCATACAGTTTTGATTGAGCTTGCGTATTTTGGCGACTGTGGTTGGTGAGATGCTTAGATGGCGAGCAACGGCTCGGTTGTTAAGCCCTGATCGATTTGCTCTAGTGCAACACGGATGGTTTTATTATCTATGTTCATGAGAAATCCTCAATATATTTTATAATTAAAATTCTTTTTTTGAGGATTGCAAGACCCTATAGCACTTGACAAATCAAGTACCAGCAGGGATAATAAGATGTCGGCTGTGTTTAACGACATCTTTATTGAAGCACTATCAACGCCAATTGATAGTGCTTTTTCATTGCAATCGTATTAATATTGACATCTGTATTAGCTAAGGCCAGTGCATTATCCACTCCTTAATATCGTTTTGGTTGGTAAAATCAGTAAAAAAGACACGCAAAAAGCGTGTCTTGGTTTATAAAGATAAGTGTTGTATTGATGCACCCAGTTGGGTGCCACAAACTGTTTTTGTGGTCTCGCGACGTTTTTTCCCTTCATTGATAAGTTTGTAGATAAGGTCTGAGAGCGACTGAAAATCCTGTGACGCTTGCTGTCTAGCCCATTCTTTGAGATCGTTGGGTAGTTTCACATTGGTTTGAGAAATATAATTTCTGTGTTGAGCAGGCATTTCACACCATCCTTATAAAATAAAAATTAAGTTTAGCATTATAATAATCACAAATAAATTTATAGTCAAATACTTTATATACCATTATATACTATTATAAATGTTAAATATACCACATTATACCAAATAAATGACCAAAAAAGTTTACAATGTATCCCTTGCCAATTAAAAAACCCATGATTTTTCTATATAATACCGAATAACAACCAAATCGCATTACCCACGGAGTTACTCATTATGGCTAGAGATATACAAGTTAATTTGCGCATCCCGCCTGACCTTAAACAAAAACTGCAAGAGCAAGCACAGTTTCATGGTCGTTCTTTAAATCTTGAAATGAACTATCGCTTGGTCAACTCATTCTCCACACCCAATGACAGCTATGCAGACATCATGCAAAAGCTAGATGAGATTATTGCTCGCCATCATAAAACCAAGAGATTAGGTGCGGTTCAAGAACGATTAAATACAGCCTTATTTGAATTGAGCAAGGTGCCAATGGTGCGACAGCTATCACCTGCGCGTATCGCTTATGATTTGGGTTATGAAAGAGCTGATGAAGTGATTCGTTGGTTTGATGGTGATCTTGAACCAACTTTTATGCAGCTTAAACAACTGGCGGACTATCTAGGATGCGATGCCCAATGGCTAATGTTTGATGAAAAACAGCCTTATCCAATCAAAAACCAAGACATGAGCCGTTTTGATACCGTCCAATCTATTGTGGAGTTTTGTTTTGAGCCAGAAGCAGGGTTTGATGCAGTTCAAAAGGTGTTTTTTATTCGAAACGACAGTGCTGCTGGTGATGTATTGATCATCAAGCAGTTTAGTCACAAGCATGCCCAGGTGTACACTACTAATATCCATCTTAGTAATGTGGTTGGTGCTACAGGCGCTAGAATACAAGCTTTGTTTGTATTGGCACTCAAAGATATTTGTAAACATGGTGAGTATAAACACCAAGCCATGAGCTACTTATTTGATGCAGCCGTCTGTGAACAGCTAAAACAAGGCATGGAACATCCACTCAAGCTGACTGCACGAGCAACCTTTACTCCGTGGATGGATGACATCTGGGATCGACATATGTTTGATAAACAAGATGCGGATTACTACTGGCGCGGCTATCGGGATGTCTGCTTTAGAGTGCAGGCGTATATCAATGAAGATCCCAAGCTAAGAGATATGCATCCCTAAACCGCTTGATCAAGAATAAAAACCACCATCAAAAAAGATGGTGGCAAGGTTGGGGTTGGGCGGGTGGGTTTATGTCTTAGCACAAACTACGAGCCTTGCTTTGTTAGCACTTGGGTGTGACATGTACTTTATGCTGACACATATGATTAATGTTTGTCATTGGCTATTGCATTAACCAGAATGCGGATATCCATCAGGGGTGATGAGAGTTTGAAGCGGGCAGGTGCGTGCAACACAATCCCGAAACGGCTTAAATTAATGGTGTGTGATACGCATCCTGCCGTACTATATGCTTGTATGCGTAAATTGGTACAAATCTGTTTTGGTGTGATTAAGCACCAAACTCCCTGCCAAAGCCAAGTGAAACTCAGTTAATAGTTTGACTTGGCAGAGGGAGAGATGGTGTCTACATGGCTATTTTGATAAGGTGTTGCAGTTGGTTTGACAATTCAAGCTAATGAAAAACAATAATTGTAGTCAGTCATGTATTTTTGTTTGATCTTATTAATGTTTATAATGGTAATATATTTGTTACATATAAGAATGCTCACAAATTACAGAATATACCTCGATATAATGTTTATTTAGGCAAGGAATTATTCTAGATAAATACCAATCAAAATCCATTAAATCAGTAGATTGGTTTTTAATGCGATTTAAATTCAAAATCATAGAAATATTTCCATCTGGATAAAATAAAATTTCTCCGCCTATGTTAGTATCAAGCCATGTTAATACTAAACCTATAACTTCTTGATTAATAAATTTTTTTTGACATATTTCTATAATTTCATTATCTGTTATTGCTGAGGACGACTGCCAATTAAATTCACCTGTATCCCCAATAGGCAAATAAGTTTTACTGCAATAATCTAAAATATTCCAGCCATTTGAAATTAAAATATTTATTAATTCTATTGTTGTGAAATTAATGATTTTTGAATAAAGTTTCAAATCTATGCTTGCTGAAATTGACATAAAAAACCTCTTAATGTTGATAATATTTAATGCCTTTTGTATTTAACCAATCTTTTATACTTTGCGGTATCGGTGTATTGGAATGCAATTCATAAGTCGCTCCATTTTCCTGAGTTATTCTTTGCCTGTTACCCATGTCGGATTTGAATTTGTTTACATTCCTAGGATCGGACATTAGCATATTCCAATAATTTCCAGATTTTGCTTCATACCAACGGGTTGGAGTAATTGCACCGTCAAATTCTCTACCTGCCACCGTAAAACTATCATTACCACCATATGTTTTTCTCAACCAATCCTCAAAATCCTTTCCAATTAAACCTGTTGGAACTTCTCTTGCTCCACTAGGCTTATTGCTAAAATAATCATTATCAGATTCATGACCAATTTTAGTGGTAGATACCTGACTACTTCTTGATGTTTTTTGAACTTCAGTTAAAACCTTTTGTGCATCTCCTTTGTTTTTAAAAAGACCAACAACTTTCTTGCTTCCCTTTGCAATAATGCCAAACCCTTTACCGATTGGTATAACCTCATAAATTTCAGTTGGTATAGCCGCCATCATGATTGCTAAACTAACCTCACCAATTTTTTTATTTTGTTGAGCAATATATTGCTGCTGCAACTCAGGATTATCAGGAAACAATCGTTTAGCTTCTGCTTCAAATGCTCTATCATGAGCATCTTTGCCATCTAGACGTATAGTATCCGCATTCCACTCCACCCCCACTTTCTCTATCTCAGAAGCACTCACAGCATCAGTAGTATTGCCATCAGTCGCTGTATAAGCCGTTGTCACTGTGGCAAGGTTTAGAATGCTGACGATGGTGTCTTTTTGTTCTTGGTTAAGTTCGCTTGGGTCTTTGGTGCCATATAGATAATTAGCCAAGGCAGGAGCGACCGCTTCACTACCCGCTCCTGATAAAGCACCAGTTGTGATGTTGTTACCCGTGGCGTAGCTTACCGCAGCACCTAGTATGGCATGAGCTAAAAGGTGCTGTGCTGAACCTTCTTGGTCTTTACGTTTAAACTCTTGACCGATACGATAGGCAAGCTGTGGGCTTGCTGCTCTTACTGTATCGCCTATGATACCATTTGAGTTGGGGGCGTACAAGGCGGAGGTGATGCCATCAAAGAGTCTTAGGTTTTATTTAGTCTTCAATAATATCTATATCAAAAACAGGTTTTATGCCTTTTTTTCTTTTTTTCTCTCATCTTATCTACTACATATTGGTTAAGAACAAAACATCGATAAAAAGCGTGAAACATACATAAAAACATTACACAAAAAACTACTTTATATAGAAACATAAATTTAGAATATGCCAGTACAAAAAGAATAAAAAATAAAACAAAACAGATAAGTAAGCTGATATGAAAGTTTTTCAACTTAGTTTTGTTTTTATAATAGCTATCATTGATTGACACAAGTCTCTCCTGATTTCATGTATAACAACCTTTACATTATTTTTTCTTAAAAATATTTTTAAAAAATTCAATATTTGAATCAAGAACAAAACCACCGATACATAAAGATAGAAATATTGTAGAAAGAACAAGAATGGCGAATATAATATTATGGATGTAAATATTGATGTCTACAAAAAACCCCAAAACTCCTGTAATTACACCAAATAGCCAAACTATGATAAATATATAGATAATTTTATTATTCATTTGTACCTCTATTTTTTAGAACAATATTCATATGTTTTATTTTCACATATTTGCACAGCAACTCCAACTTCAGCACCTACAGCTATAGCTGGTTGTATGGCAATTGCTCCATTATAATGGCGGACATGATGCCGTCGAGTATTCTTAGGTTGTCGTCTATTTGTTTGAGCCAAATAACAATAAGCCTAGCTTTAAAATTAATATATTTATTTGCATTACTTTAAATCCATTTATAAGATAACTCATGGTAATATAAATGCGTAAATAGAGCAATATAAACATAGTGAAATTAATCCATACCAAGTGATAAAAAACTTATAAAAATACGGTCTTTTTGATATCAATGGTTTAATTATTAAAAAAATTGGTGGCATTATCCATGCTATCATAAGTGCAACTAGCGGAAAGCCGCTTTCAATAAATGAAACAAAAACCACCAATGCATATACATTGAATACAGAAAGAATTAATATTCCAATCAAAGTTATTGATGGAAATATACTAAAAAACGAAAATATTCTGATATATTTTTCTAAAATCACTTTATTCATGACACGAGAAATAATTTTCGCCAATAAATAGATGTATAGAAAAAAGCTTAATGCTCCAAAAGTTATCAGGAAAACAAAATTTAAAATCATTATTATGGCAAAAATATTATATCCCATTATTGACATTCCTTAACTTCTTTCATGTCCTCACAACCAACATCAACTCTGTGGTTTGGATTCAAAAAAATCGCCAGATTTAGACCGCCTTCTGAGTTTTATAGCTGAATCCACGAAAAACTTACTTGCCTTTTTCCAAGAATTATAATGTCTCTCATGTACCGCTTGCAATTCTCGGTCGTGCTGTTCATTTACAAGTCTCCCATAGCTCCAGCTGTTACTTTGCCCCACATGATTATTATAAATATATTGAAATTCCGACCTACCATTTCGTATAATAACCCCTCCATCTTCCGCAATCCAATCTGAATAAAAAGACTTATCCGCCCCCTTAAGACTTAAAAAATTTCTTGATTCACTTTCCGCCACCCTAAACCATGGTTGCTCTGTATAACCATACATAGCTCCAAAATAATTTGTGCTCTTTTATCAAGGGTATCAATGGTATGATAACCAGAATAATTAGCAATATCTAAGACTCTTTTGGTTGATTCCTTGATGTCGCTTTTCTTCCCATAATGAGACCTAAATTCTCCCACATAGCTCAAAGCCTCTCGCATCATACGATGGCAATCATTACTATTTGGTTGATTGGCACAAGCTGTGCGCAACTCCTCATCTTGCTTTTTTGATATATCATCGTATCTTCGAACATGTTCTTCGCACTCCTTTTTAGTACCAGTACACGAGATTTTGTCCTGTAGCTGACGATGTGTCAAATAATTCCACTGCACCTGCCCCACATTGTTAGCAGTACTTGCAGTATCACCACCAACGGTTGCACCAATGCCTGCTGATAGAGCAAGTAGGGCAGTATCTCTGACTTCTTTGTCAAAACCTTGTTCTTTTAGATACTCATCAATCTTTGGGATGGTATAAGCGGTTGTGCCTGCTGATAGTCCACCCTCCATCGTCCCTGTGGCAAGCAGTCCCATTGCTGTATGTAGTGCGGTGCGATAAACCCCACCTTCGTCCCATTTGGCTGCTTTACTTAGGATGTCATTGATCTGTTCGTCGCCCAAATGTTTGATATTTTGTAACTGTGATAGGATAGCATCTTGTTGATACTGGCTAAACTACGCCACTGCCTTTGGTGCTTCTTTACTAAACTCTGTGGTAATCACCACCTGAGCATTTAACTCTTTAAGTGCTTGTGCTTGGTTAAAATCATTGATGAGGATTGGGTTAAGCTGGTTTTGAACTTCTTCTTGTTTGAAATTCTTTGTGTTGATA
>ERZ1023396.107-NODE-107-length-35264-cov-161.090545_pt1 | contig 35264 bp, 25 predicted proteins | sample MGYA00380504_ERZ1023396 | MGnify/ENA primary metagenome ERZ1023396 (study PRJEB33173, sample SAMEA4830410) | metagenome | study: EMG produced TPA metagenomics assembly of the PRJEB25223 data set...
CATAATAGTTGCCATTAAAATAAAATTTATCATGTTGCCCAAAATAAGCTGGTACAGCTTGGGTGCTGCTGCTGACTTTTTTGGTGAACTCTGCTTTTGGTCTGCCCCAAGCATATTCATAATATTCTTCATTATTACTGACAGGGACAATCCCTTCTTCAATTTGGTCATTGATTGTATCATTTAACCCTTGACTGTTGATAATTCTGCCAATCGTTTCATTATCCACAAAACTGGTGCTGGGTTTTTCAAAGCCTGCACTAAAATACACCGTTTTTGTGGCGACAGGTTTGGTCGTTTTGTCTCGTTTGCCACCAAAGACCACATAAGATGCGTTGTCATTGGATAAAAATTTACCCGCCAGCTCATCGCCCGACTGACCATAAAACCCACCTTCTAGCGTATCTGAGTTGGGATTTGGGTTGTTTGGGTTGGCAGCATTAGAGAACAGCTCTTTGATAAAAGGTGCGGTTGGTGTGTTTTCGTTAACCAAAGATTTGGCCGTACCGACAAAGCGGTTACCGTTAATTTTGGCATCAATTTGATACACATCGGTTTTATTGACTTTTTGGGCAGTATCAAATTGGCTTCTAATATATTGACCTTGGGCGTTTTTCTTATTGGGATTGTCATAATAGGACAGTTTGCCTGTTAATGAGTTTGTGTCAAAATCCACCTGATAAGTGGCAGGCGTGTGCTTATATTGAAAGCCGTTTAGATAAATGTGGGCGGCACTGACGACATCGCCCTCGTTGGATTTGCCACTGGCATTGAGATAGACCCCCACTCGCTCATCTGATGCTGAAAGTGCGGGGCGTTTTTTGACATCACTTAGGTACAGCCAGTTGCCTGTGTAGTTAAATTTACCAGCACTGGGCAGCTGGCTGCTGGCGTTTTCTCCATGATAAAACAAAATGGGCATGGGTTTGGGAATGCGGTCTTGGTCATCTCGAGTATCGGCATTTTTTTGGGTCAGACTGCTTCCTTGTAGTTCAAGATACCCAAAACGGATATTTTCATAAGCGTCGGTGGGCTTTTTGGCTTTGGCATTATCAGCTTGCTGATGATTGATGTGAGTGTTGTTGTTGGATGGCGTTGTTAAGTTGCCATAACCATACACTTTAATGGTGTTTAGATTTTTGGGGTCAAAACGATGGCGTTCACTGTCTAAATGCAAATCAGACAATGCAGGGAATTTGTTAAAATACAAGGGTTTGATGTCATTGGCGGTGATGGGCTGACGCAAGTTTGTACCTTTTCCGATGCCATCTGGGCGATGGGTATCAATACCAGCATATAATTTGCTTATCCACTGCTGTATTAAATCATTGTTATAATCTGGGTCATTTTTTGGGCTGGTATCACGAATCTTACCCATCACAAAAAACCCTGCGGCGGCGGCAGTCTTTTGTGATTGTGTCAGTTGGTTGTTATCGCCATTTGGGTCAGTTGTGCTGGTGTTGTTATCCGTGTTGTTGCCCTGATTGTTGGCGTTATTGGCATTATTGGTGTTGTCATGACCTGTGTTCGGTGTTGGTAAAACCGTGCCTTGGGGCAGTTGGGTAACATTGGGCGCATTGGCACTGATGTCATCAGAATGGCAGCCTGTCATCAGAGCGGCAGCAAAAATACTGGCGATGGCAAGGCTAAGGGTGCGTTTTTGGTAGAAAATATGGGGGGCTTTGACAGTACTCATGGTGATGTCCTTACTAGAATGTAAACCAAACAAACCCTTGCTAAATAAGCAATAAAGTCTCTTAACAAGAATAAATGATAATTGTTATCAGATAATAACATAAAACATAACAAATTTAGCAAGTTATTTTCTAAATTTTATCTGATATGCTAAAAACTGCTTCAAAAAACTTACTACAGAGTAACCCTTTTTCCTAACTTATCGCCCTAACACAAGTTTACACACATTTCTACCGTACTAATTTTTATCGAACCATTTGGTTTTTAGGTTTACCCTTTTTTAGGTTTACCCTATTGAACTGCCAAGGTGGTTTTTGCTATCATATTAGGTTAAAGTACAATTTTACTTTATTGACAATTTGCCAACCACCACTACTTTAAGAACTCATGTTTTAAACTCATGCCCAAAACCCATCAAAGCTTATCCGCTACTTCCATCAAGACCACACAAATGACTTCACGTTTCCCTGTCATTACCATAGACGGGCCAAGTGGCTCAGGTAAAGGCACGGTATCATGGCGACTTGCCAATACTTTAGGATACAATTTATTGGACTCTGGGGCATTGTATCGCATCATTGGGCTACAGGCTTGGCAGTCGGGTCTGTTACCCACGTCAGCACAAGTTTTACAACATCATGACTCACATCATGGTCAGTTAGATGAAAATGCTTTAGAAGCATTAACCCAATCTTTACAAATCACCATGACCCCCAACCAAACCACTCACCAAGTGGACATTTATGTCAATGGTGAGCTGATGGGTACAGACATTCGTAATGAAACGGTTGGCAATTATGCGTCTCAAGTGGCAGTACTGCCAAAGGTGCGAACTGCCCTACTGGATTTACAAAGAAACATGGCGTTGCACGCTGGGGTTGTTGCTGATGGACGAGACATGGGAACGGTGGTATTCCCTAACGCAGATGTCAAGATATATTTGACCGCATCGGCACAATCACGAGCTTGTCGGCGAGTCAAGCAACTTATCATGCAAGGCAGTATTTACCCAAAAGACATTAGTCCACAAGATAAAGTTGGCATATACACACAAATATTACAAGACATTCAAGCGCGTGATGACCGAGATGAAAGTCGCCGTATTGCCCCAAGCCGACCCGCTGATGATGCGTTATTACTTGACAGCTCACAGATGAATGCCGATGAAGTTTATGCTGTCATAAAACAGCATTGCCAAGCTAAGGGCATTTATTTTTAACTTTGGACTTTTTAGATTTTAATTTTTTTAGATTTTAATTGATGTTTCTTTAATTTTAATTTATGTTAAAAAACACATTTTAAATCACTGTTTTTTTGCCAATATAAGAGTAAAACCAGCTTCTTTCTTATATTGGCAATCACTTGAACCGTACTGTGCTGGACAGGCTACGGCCATATATAGGTATGAACAATGGAATCATTTGCTGAACTATTTGAAGCAAGCCTTGGTGAACAAGGCTTAGAGATTGAACGTGGTGCTGTGGTGACAGGGCACGTTGTGGCAATCGATGCAGACTGGATTACCGTGGACACGGGACTAAAATCAGAAGGCGTGGTTGCTCGCTCTGAGTTTGTCGATGAAGACGGTGAGCTTGAAGTAGAAGTTGGCAGCACGGTAGATGTGGTTGTCGAAGCCGTGGACAACGGTATGGGACAGACCTTATTGTCACGTGAAAAAGCAAAACGTGTGGAAACATGGCATGCTTTGGAAGAATTATTTGAAAATGACGAAATTGTCAAAGGCACAATTTCTAATAAAGTTAAAGGCGGTTTTACCGTTGACATTGGCTCAGTCAGAGCGTTCTTACCAGGTTCATTGGTTGATGTACGCCCCATTCGTGACACCACTCACCTTGAAGGCAAAGAGTTAGAATTCAAAGTCATCAAACTTGACCAAAAACGCAACAACGTGGTGGTCAGTCGCCGTGCGGTCATGGAAGCTGAAAACTCAGCTGAACGTGAAGAATTGCTCAACAAACTTGAAGAAGGCATGGAAATTGACGGCATCGTCAAAAACTTAACCGACTACGGTGCGTTTGTTGATTTGGGTGGTATTGACGGTTTATTACACATCACGGACATGGCATGGAGACGCATCAAGCACCCTTCTGAAGTGGTTGAAGTGGGTCAAGACCTAAAAGTTAAAATATTGAAGTTCGACCGTGAGCGTAATCGTGTCAGCCTAGGTCTAAAACAACTGGGTACTGATCCATGGGACAACCTAAGCGAAACTTATCCCATCGGCACCATCACCCCTGCTCGCGTTACCAACTTGACCGACTATGGCTGTTTTGCTGAAATTGCTGATGGCATAGAAGGCTTGGTACACGTCTCAGAAATGGATCACACCAACAAAAACGTGCATCCTTCAAAAATCGTCCAAGTGGGTGATGAAGTCAACGTCATGGTACTTGACATTGATGAGGAGCGTCGCCGTATCAGCTTAGGCATCAAACAAACCTTACCCAACCCTTGGGAAGAGTTTGATAAAAAATATCAACGTGGTGATAAACTGACTGGCTCAATCAAGTCAATCACTGACTTTGGCTTATTCGTTGGTCTAGAAGGTGGCATTGATGGTTTGGTACACTTATCAGACATCTCTTGGAACGAGTCAGGCGAAGAAGCCATTCGCAACTACAACAAAGGCGATGAAGTCGAAACCATGGTATTATCCGTCGATGCTGAAGGCAACCGCATCAGCTTGGGCATCAAACAGCTAAGCTCAGATCCCTTTATGGAATATTGTGCTGTCAATGACCGTGGTGCGATTGTCAAAGGCAACGTTAAAGAAGTCGATGCCAAAGGTGCAGTCATTCAGCTTGCCGATGATGTAGAAGGTTACTTACGTGCTTCTGAAATCAACCGTGACCGTGTGGAAGATGCCACCAAGCATCTAAACGTCGGTGATGAGGTTGAAACCAAAATCATCAGCATGGATCGCAAAACTCGCAACATCAGTTTATCCATTAAAGCCAAAGATGAAGCTGAAGAACGTCAAGCCATCAAAGAGCTGAGCAACACTCAAGACACTCAACCAAAAACGCTTGGTGATCTCATCAAAGAGAAAATGGATGACTAATGTGTCATCGTCATCACTGTTGATTTGATTACTCATCGATATGATGTGTAAAAAGAGCGGTCGATTGACTGCTCTTTTTTTATGACATTTTAATTAACTTAATTAACCAAAGAATAAGGAATGTTTATGAAACCATCTTGCTTATCTGTCATTGCCATGCTGGCCATCACCTTATTAACCGCTTGTGCTTCAACATCACCAAGCTCATCAAATTTAGGTGGCATTAATGACACTCATGTTGTCCATACCAGCAATCATCTTGGCATGTCAGTATTGAAAACAGCGGTGAATCAGTATTGTTTGTCAGAAATTAAAAACAACACGTATTACCAAACCGCCAGCCTTGTGTTGAGCAAACAACAACAAAATCAAGTTGCCAGCAGTGTCTGTCATTGCGTTACCGAACAAGCCCCACAACAAATCACCGTAGCTGATGCGACCCATGCTGCATTAGATGCCAATTACCGCAGTAAATTGGTTACTCGGGTGGTACTAAAGTCACTACAGACGTGTGCAATAAATTTTGTGAAGCGTTGATGTTATGGGCATCAATTTTGACGGCCATCAACACCAGCATCAATTGACACCAATAAAGACGTCAATAAGGCCATCTCATTTGACCAATGATAACACCGCTTCGGTCAAGGCAAATTGACGGATATCGGTCAACATGGTGGTATCAAAGTTATGCACATAGACCATTGACAGATGTCGACTTGGATCACACCACGCCACCGAACCATTATAGCCCATATGCCCAAACCCATGTGTTACGTCATGGCAGACGCTAAAAATCCGATGATATCCTAATCGCCATGCCATGTTAGCTGGCATCACCGCATCATGGTTTTTTGGGGCAGCAAGGTTTTTTGGGGCAGCAAGGTTTGAAGTTGATTGCTGTGTTGCTATTGTGGACAGCTGTTCAAATGTTTGTTTATCAATCAGCATGTTGCCTTGATGATAACCACCACTTGCCATCATGTCATAGATGGCAGCCAAGGCATTGGCAGAAGCCACACAGTTAGCTGCAGGGATTTTACTCGTCAACACGTGTTGTTGATGATAATTAATTGCCACTTTTCGCTCAGGTGTCATGGCAGTTTTATAATGCTCGATTGACATGTTTTTGCCATTAAAATACAACCCATTGATGCTTGCGGTATTCACTTCTTGCTGATGAGTGTTGATAAGAGCTTGCCAACAATCATGGCTTGGCAAGCTTTGGTAAATTGCCAAAATCTCTGGCGTGTCTTGTCGATATGTTGGCTTATGATGGCGACTTTGCTGACCATCGGTTTTGTGATTGGTCTGTTTGTCGCCATCGTCCTTGCCGTCAGTAAAATACGCTTGTGGCACTGCCATGGTATTTATCAAGGACTGGGGCAATTCAAAAAAGATTGACCCTTTGATGCCTAAGGGCTTAGCCAAATAAGTGTCTAACGCTTTTTGTAATGACAAATGTGTGACCTTTTCAACCAAGCCACCCAACACCCAGCCACTGACCAACGCACTATAGGCACTCAGATAGCCCACATGCCCTTTTGTTGGCATTTGTTCGACTTTTTTTAGCATTTGTTGCCAATCAAGCAGTTCAACATTAGAGCTGGCAATGTCAGTAATGGCAAATAATCCCGCTTGATGCGTCAGCACAGCACGCAAGGTAATATCCGCTTTACCATTGGTTGCAAATTCTGACCAATAATGCCCAATGGGTTTATCATAAGCCAACAGCCCTTTTGACACCAACATATGAATGAGCGTTACCAATACGCCTTTACCCGTTGAGTAATTTAAACAAAGCGTGTCAGCCGTCCAAGGTAGCAAGTTACCATCTATGATATTGGCTGTCCCCATTGATGTGTTTAGCACACAATGACCTTGGTGATGCACCACAAAACTGCCACCCAACGGAGCAAATGGCCGTTGTATGTCGGTAAAGATTTTTTCCAGATTATGAATGACGCTGTCAGTGGGCATGGCAGTAACAACTTATCCAAAGGCTTGTCTATCCAAAAAACTGCATAAACAAGATTAAAATTGAGTGGCTGTCAGATTTATTTGACTGATGTCACTGGGGTAATTATTCCAGATAAATGTGGTCTGCCATTTTTGGCACTGTATAGAGCAAACTGCCTTGTTTTATCTTGACTTGTTTTATCCTGACTTGTTTTATCCTGATTTTGACTTGTGTTTGACTTTTGGGTTACCAATTCAACTTCAGCAGGTAATAAGATGGGCAATTTAAATGACACGTCCACGCTATAGGCAGTCGGTAAATCATTGATTTGTGCCAAACATTTGGCTTTTGACCACATGCCATGAGCAATGGCTTTAGGAAACCCAAAGGCTTTAGCAGATAAGGGGTGAATGTGAATTAGGTTAAAATCCCCTGACACAAAGGCATAACGGCGACCGATGTCTTCTGGCACTTCAAAGATTCTCACCACCGCATCATCACGATTTAGGCTGTCTGTGTTGGTTTTTTTATCGCTTGGTTTTTTTGTTTTATTGTTGGCTTTTGAGCGTGAAAGATAGGTGGAGACGCCTTCCCATATCAGCTCATCGTCTTTACTGACTTTGGTAATAAAGTCGAACTGCTGACCTTTATCATGGTCTTGCAGGTTATCAAGCTCAACACTTAGATTCACCACTTCATCATCACCAATGGGACGATATTGAGTAACTTTATTTTCGACATGCACCAGCCCAAGCATGGCAAAGGGGAAGGCTTCTTTTGCCATCATGTTCATCTGCAATGCTTGTGATAACACCGCATAGTAGGTGATTGGCACATTACCTGTGTTATAAAACCCACAAATCTTGCGATAATCATCAAGATTGTCTTTATCCAAACTTAAGCCATCTACTTGATAACGGACTTTGGGTAACTGGTCTTTGCTGACTTTGGGTTTGTCTCCAACAGGTAACAGGCTTTTGATGATGTTGGCGTAGGTGGTATGTACTTTGGGTAATTCTTTAAAAATTTTATTGTTAACCTTATTGTTGTTAACCTTGTTGTCTGATTGTGAAGACATAAAATAATCCTTTAAGAACACAACTGTAAACTCATATAATACCGTAAATAGGCATGTTGTCCAATAAGTGAAAGACCATTAACCGCTGGATTAATGGTCTTAGTCATCATTTGTTACAATTTGGCTTATGCTCCAAGTAAGCTTTGCCCACACACACGCACGGTATTGCCATTAATACCACCTGAGGCAGGAGAGGCCAACCACGCAATCGCCTCTGCCACGTCCACAGGCAAACCGCCTTGACTCATTGAATTCATACGACGACCTGCTTCACGAATGGCAAAGGGAATGGCGGCGGTCATTTGCGTTTCGATAAACCCTGGTGCAACCGCATTAATGGTCATGCCTTTGCCATTGGCTTGCAACTGGTTGGCAGTGGCATTCACCAAACCGATGACCCCTGCTTTTGAGGTGGCATAGTTGGTTTGTCCCAAGTTACCTGCAATGCCAGAAATAGACGACACACACACAATGCGAGCATTGTCATTTAAGGCATCATTTGCTAACAGATGGTCGTTAATTTTGGCAATGCTGGCAAGGTTGATGTTAATGACCATGTTCCATTTTTGTTCATCCATATTGGCAAGTGTTTTATCACGAGTTACCCCAGCATTATGAATGATGGCATCAAGTCCGCCACGTTTGGCAGCAGCGTTGGCAATTTTTTCACCTGCGTCATCGGCGGTGATGTCAAGCAACAGTGTAGAGCCACTGATTTGCCCTGCCACTTTTTGTAACTCTGACTGCTGTTGTGGCACATCTAAGCAAATGACATGGGCCCCATCACGAGCCAATACTCGAGCAATGGACTCGCCAATGCCACGGCTTGCCCCTGTAACCAGCATGGTTTTACCTGCCAATGGTTGTTGCCAATCAACGCTGACATGTTCCCCCTTGTTCACTTGTACCACTTGACCTGACACATAAGCTGAGCGAGCAGACATGAAAAAACGCAAGGTTGAATCTAAATGTTGTTCTTGTCCTTTTGCCACATAAATCAGTTGAGCGGTGATGCCTTTTTTAAACTCTTTTGCAATGGACTTCACAAAACCCACTAACGCTCGCTGAGCCAATGATGCTTGAATGTCATCAAGCTCTTCTGGTGGGCGACCCAATACAATCACTCGACCAGATTTGTCAATACGGCGAGCAATGGGGTGAAAAAATTCATAAATAGTGGTTAATTCATCAGCGTTATTGATATTTGTTGCATCAAACACAACGACTTTATATTTATCTTTGCCACCTGTGTCAGCCTTTGCATCTACGCTGGCATTGGCAAGAGCATCTTTGATGCCATCACTGGCGTTAACATACACATTGGCATGGACATCTGCCAAAATGCGAGCCACCGCATCACTTAGCGAGTGATCATCTCCTGCTGCTGAGCCAACCAGCACATCACCACGCACCACAGGCTTACCCATATCAAAGCGTTCTAATTCCACAGGTAATGGTAAGCCAAGATTTTTTGCTAATTTTTTACCAAGATTTGATTGTACAAACTCACCGTAACGGTCATTCATGATTCTATCCTTAATATAAAAACACATAAAAAACATCAAAACAAAAAATACACCTGCTTGTTAACGTATGTTTGTTAACAACGTATGTTTGTTAACATGGTAACTTATGATAAAATCAAAAGCAAAGTCATACAATAAAAGTTATACAATACATGCTGATTCATAAAATAATATTATCATCTTGTGTTTTATCATTTTGTATCATCTTATATTAACGTTTTGTAATCACGTTCGTTTAAACTCCCCACTTAACTGACCCAACCAAAGGAATCCCCATGAGCAACAGCACCATCATCAATACCAAAGTTGTCAAACAAGTTACCAAAACTGATGATAACCAAGAACCTAACTCACCATCTTTAAATGCTCAAGACACTCAAGACGAGCATGACACGAATGACCAATCAACGGTCAGCGAATCAACAGCAAGCAAAACACAAAGCAACATCACACAAAACAACATCAGCCTTGAACAGTTCGCCAATCAATCAAAACAACGCAACGCTTTAGAACAGATGACGACTGCCCAACAAACAAGTACAGATGAAACAGAAACAGAAACAAGTACAGATGAAACAGAAACAGAAACAAGTACAGATGAAACAAAAACCAAAGCTGTAGATACGGTCAATACAGCAGATGCGGCAGGCAAACACGACATCAAACATGACATCAAAGTCGCCATCTTGGGTGGCAACCGCATTCCTTTTGCACGCTCAAACAGTGTCTATGCCGATGCCAGCAACATCGACATGTTAACCGCCGCCTTAAATGGTTTGGTCGAACGCCATGACCTACAAGGCAAGCGTGTGGGTGAAGTGGTTGCAGGAGCGGTACTGAAGCTAAGCCGTGACTTAAATCTGACTCGTGAAGCGACATTAAATACCGCCTTAGACCCACAAACACCTGCCTATGATGTCTCCCAAGCCTGTGGCACTGGATTGCAAGCAACCTTTGCAGCAGCTGACAAGATTGCCTTAGGCATCATCGACTCTGCCATTGTAGGCGGTGTCGACACCACATCAGATGCACCCATTGAACTGGGTGATGGTCTGCGTAAAGTACTTATCAAGCTTGGGGCAGCTCGCACCAACAAACAACGCTTGCAAGCCTTATTACAACTTGACCCTAAAGATCTCATCAACGCACCACGCAATGGCGAACCACGCACTGGGCTATCCATGGGTGAGCATCAAGCCATCACTGCCTTAGAATGGGACATCAGCCGTGAAGCTCAAGACGAGTTGGCGGTTAATAGTCATAAAAACTTAGCAAGAGCCTATGAACAAGGCTTTATGGACGATTTAATCACCCCTTATAAAGGGTTGACTCGTGATAACAATTTACGTCCTGACTCAAGCCTTGAAAAACTGGCAAAGCTTAAGCCTGTCTTTGGCAAGAAAAACGCCAACCCAACCATGACTGCTGCCAACTCAACCCCATTGACTGACGGTGCGTCTTGTGTGCTATTAGGCACAGACGAATGGGCAGAAAAAAATGGCTTACGTCCCCTTGCCTACATCACCAATCACGAGACTGCTGCCGTTGATTTTATTGGTAAAAATGGCGTAACCGAAGGCTTGCTCATGGCACCTGCCTATGCTGTGCCTAGAATGCTTAAGCGCGCTGGTTTAAGCTTGCAAGATTTTGATTTTTATGAAATTCATGAAGCCTTTGCTTCTCAAGTGTTATCTACTTTGGCAGCATGGGAAGACGACACATTTTGTCAACAGCGTTTGGGGCTAGAAAAAGCATTGGGCAGCATTGATAAAAGTAAGCTCAATGTTAATGGTTCATCACTTGCTGCAGGACACCCATTTGCCGCAACAGGTGGGCGAATTTTAGCAACTGCTGCCAAGCTATTAGACCAAAAAGGCTCTGGGCGTGCGTTAATTTCTATCTGTGCCGCTGGCGGTCAAGGTGTCACCTGCATTTTAGAAAAATAAACGCCAGCACAACATGACACAAGCACCATAATAAAAGCATAAAAGAGCTTATAAAAGCACAAAAGTGTTACACAAAACCCCTAGCCCTATGCTAGGGGTTTTCATATCTTTCATATCTTTTGTATTGATGGCTCACATTTGTGTTAAAGTGATGGTGGGGTAGCAACAAGATAACCATAACACACATCAAGGAGAAACCCATCATGGCAAACATCACATCAGACATCACATCAGAGCCACATTCACTGACCGCACAAGAAAAAGACACCCTTATCGAACGCATGAACAAAGAAGCTCATCACGATGAACTAAGACGCAAAATGCACCAAGACCTTATCGACTCGTATGATGAAGAATTAGAAAATGAACTGGATGATTATGTGCAAGATTATCGCTTTGATGGGCGAGAGCTGACTGAAAGTGAAAAACTTGACCGCCGTACTTATTTTCAAGAGCTGATACGTCTGCAACGTGAACTCATCAAACTACAAGATTGGGTAGTGGAGACAGGCGAACGCATCGTGGTGTTGTTTGAGGGGCGTGATGCCGCTGGCAAAGGTGGCACAATCAAACGCATTACCCAACGACTAAATCCCCGTGTCTGCCGTGTGGCAGCCCTGCCCGCGCCAACCGAACGTGAACAGAGTCAATGGTACTTTCAACGCTATGTCGCCCATCTGCCAGCGGCAGGTGAGATTGTGCTGTTTGACCGCAGTTGGTATAACCGTGCTGGGGTAGAAAGAGTCATGGGATTTTGTAGCGATGAGCAGTATGAGGAGTTTTTTCAATCTGTGCCTGAGTTTGAGCGTATGCTGGTGCGTTCAGGCATTCGCTTGATTAAATATTGGTTTTCAATTACCGATGAAGAACAACACTCTCGCTTTATGAGTCGCATTCATGACCCACTAAAGCAGTGGAAGCTATCACCCATGGACCTAGAATCTCGCAGGCGTTGGGAAGATTATACCAAGGCCAAAGAAGTGATGTTTGAACGGACACATCTGCCTGAAGCCCCTTGGTGGGTGGTGGAAGGGGACGTAAAAAAACAAGCCAGACTCAACTGCATCTCACATTTGCTTGAGCAAATCCCCTATCATGACATTGAGCGAGAAGAAGTTACCTTACCTGAGCGTAACCGTGATGATGATTACTATCGTGAGCCAATACCCAGCGACATGTATGTGCCAAACCGTTATTAAGTCATGCTCAATCTTTGACACAATTTTAACAAAAAGGACTTTCACAAAGAAAACTTTCACAAAAAAGGACATGCCATGACATGTCTTTTTTTTATTTTTTTATGTTTTATGGCGTTAAATAGGCTCAATAGGCAGCTTGACAACATGTTAGGCAAACATGCTATACCTTCTTTACCAACACCGATCCCACTGAATAACCTGCCCCAAACGAACAAATCACCCCAATCTCACCACTGTCAAGCTTATGATGACGATGAAACGCAATCATAGGACTGGCAGAGCTGGTATTGGCAAATTCATCTATCACCAATGGGGCAATGTCTTTGTCGGCATCTTTACCCACCACCATGCGTAAAATCAAATCAATCATATTGGCATTGGCTTGATGCAACCACATTCTTTTAACATCTGTCGTGGCAATGCCATTGTCTTGTAACTGTTGGCTAATCAGCTTGGCCACCTTAGGACAGACCTCCTTAAATACTTTTCGTCCATTTTGCATAAATAGCTTGTCAGTAACTGGTTCATGAATGTCATGATACAACTCAGTTTGTGCCGCCAAATATTCACTACGGTCTAAAAATCCATATTCATTTTTAATATTGACCGAAAATTCGGTAAATAAATCACTGTCTATAATTTCAAACGCACCATCAGTTGTTGGCGGTGTGTCAAACGCTTCGATGATGGTGGCGGTGGCGACATCACCAAAGATAAAATGACTGTCACGATTACGCCAATTAAGATGAGCAGAAGTGATTTCAATGTTTAAGACAGCAATTTTTTTGCCCAATCCTGCTTTAATTGAGCCAACTGCTTGAGCAATGCCAAAAGTGGCAGCACTGCATGCCACATTCATATCATAAGCAAATCCACCTTGCATGCCAATATAATGCTGAATTTCGATGGCGATGGCAGGATAGACACGCTGAAAGTTTGAACAAGCCACAATGATGCCATCAAGGTTATTGGCTTGTAGCCCCGCTGTTTGCAGGGCCTGATTGAGAGCCGATAGCCCCATTTCTGCCATGAGTGATGGCTCTTCACCTAGGGTGCGTTTGGGGATTTTTGGACTCATGACTTTTGGGTCTAAAATGCCTGATTTTTCCATGACATAGCGAGATTTGATGCCAGAGACTTTTTCAATAAATTCTGCTGATGATGGTTGCAACGCTTCACGCTCACCACGAGCGATGGCATCGGCATGGGCATCATTGTAATCACTGGCATATTGGTTATAACTGTCTACCAGCTCTTCATTACTGATGCGGTATGGGGGAGTATACAGTCCTGTGGCGGTGATGTACGGGGTCATGGCAGTTCCTATGATGACAATATACCAAATGGTTATGAATAATGAAAATGAATGGTTATGAATTTTTCAGTTTACGATTGTACCATTTTTTAATGTGTCTATTATGCCTTGTTCTCATTTTTTTTGCGAATAATTTGTTACAATCTCATTGCTTTTTTCAAAACCCCACGCCAATGGACACAACTTATGCCAAACACCATCTTACCAAACACCAACCTACAGCAAGTCCATGACCCCAATGTCATCAAAGTGGTGGTGATGGGGGTGGAAAGCACAGGCAAAACCACGCTATGTCAAGATTTAGCGACAGCGTATGGCAGTACATGGGTGGTTGAATACATGCGTCCGTATCTTAAACAAAAATGGCAAACACCTGAAGGCAGACTGGCAGGCATCGGTTATGATGACTTATTGCCCATTGCCAAAGGGCAAATCCATGCAGAAAATCAAGCAACAGCACAACTTGCCAAACAAGCAAGCCACAATAATAAAAACCATGCTGCTAAACTGCCGTTATTTTGCGACACGTGTCTGTTTGAGCTGATGGTATATGCCCATTGGTATCAAGGCAGATGCCCATCAAAACTCAAGCAGGCAGCATTGAGTCATCGCTATGACATGGTGTTGTTGACCAAGTTAGATGTGCCTTGGCAAGCCGATGGAATCAGAGACAGCCCTTATGAACGCAATGCCATTCATGACGTGTTTGTAACAGCACTGAACACATATGGCATTGATTATCGTCTGATTGGTGGTGGTCGTGATGAGCGTGTTACTCAAGTAAAAAAATGGCTAAGCCATCAAGCATTGCTGGGAGTGTGCCAATAATGTTCCAACACCACTTTGGCAGCCTGATGCCGACTGTCTTGGCGTATTTTATCTGATAAGGCTTGTAGTGCCTTTTGTTGTTGCTGGTTAATGCTTGGGGTCAGTTGCCTATCAACAGCATCAGCGATGGCAGATGGTGTGGCAGCGTTTTGTATCAGCTCAGGTACGATGGGTTGATTTGCCAAAATGTTTGGCAACGCCACATAAGGCACTTTAATCAACCGTTTGGCCACGTGATAAGTTAAGGCATTTAGCTGATACACCACCACCATGGGGCGTTGGAGTAGCATGGCTTCAAAAGTGGCTGTGCCTGATGCCAACAGCACCACATCACACGCCAACATCGCTTGGTGCGATAAATTTGGGTTGTGTGGGTCATGCAACACATGGCATGCTTGTTGCAATGAACCATCAGCCATCTGTTCATTAATCAGCTGATGAATCAGCTTGGCATGATGAGCGTTAATGGTGGGAATCAGCACGGTTAAATTAGGGCGTTGTTGTAATAACTGACACACCGCTGTGAGCATTTTTGGCAAAATGGCAGTTATCTCCCCCACCCTAGAACCTGGCATCACGCATAAAATCGCCGATTGATGAGCGTCTTTGTTTGTCAATGCCAATGGTTGGTTTAACTGCTTGTGGTTTAACCGCTTATGGTTTAACCGCTTATGGTTTAACCGCTTATCCAATTTATATAGGCCATCAACTGCATATTCACGGTCAGCATCGGTATGTCTGGGTTTAATGTCATCAAGCAATGGATGCCCAACACATACCGCAGGGTGTTGATGACGCTGATACACGTCCAACTCAAATGGAAACAAGCACAACACCAAATCAGTGGCTTGTTTGATGCCTTTGATGCGACCTTCACGCCATGCCCACACCGATGGGCTGACATATTGCACACAAAATACGCCTTGCCCAGCTTTTATGCCTTTTAGATTTTGCCATTTGGCTTGAGATTTGAAGGGTAATTGAGACTTAAGTGCTTTGCCCAACCGCAAATTAAAATCAGGGGCATCGATGCCAATAAACACATCAATGTTGGCGTTGGCAAAGGCGGACAAAATGGTATTTTTGGCATGGATTAAGCTGGGTAAATGCTTAATGACCTCAACCAAACCCATGACCGATAATTCAGACAAATCAAACAGCGTTGACAGACCTTGAGCCTGCATGTGTTGACCACCAACACCCACCCATTCAATATTAGGCTGGTAGCTCTGCATTTGTTGCATCAATACTGCCCCAAGCTTATCGCCTGACGCTTCCCCTGCGACAATGCCAACAACCAATTTATTTTGCGACAACATGGCACAGTTATCCAAGTGATTGTTATCCAAGTGGTTACAGTTATCCAAGTGATTAAAGTCATCACAATGATTAAAATCAGTCATACAACTTGATGAATTAATTTGTGGAGAATGAGCTGACATAAGGCAATCATTTATGACAGCAATGACAAATCAGTATAACAAAAATTTGCCCCAACCATGTCTATTATTGTGATAAAAAACAGGGTTATTGCTTGCCATATCTGCAGACAGACTTCATAATAAAACGGATTAATCATAAAAATTAGCATTTGTCTATATATGGAAACCATAGGATATGGCAGCCATAAAAAGGACAGCAAGAACGGATCTCACACTGATGACTGACCAAACTGCCCATTCATATAATGCCCATTTACATAAAGAAATTAATGACGTGAATATCGAAGAATTTATCCCACTAATTACGCCAGCTCAACTAAAAGCTCACATTCCTTTGAGCCAAAAAGCGGCTGCCACGGTGAAAAAAGGTCGTGATACCATTAAGAACATTTTAGATGGCACAGACAAGCGACTGCTTATTGTGGTTGGTCCTTGTTCCATTCATGACATCAAATCCGCTCACGAATACGCTGATAGACTGGCAGAATTTGCCAAAGAAGTGCAAGACTCACTGTTCATTGTGATGCGAGTATATTTTGAAAAACCACGCACCACCACAGGCTGGAAAGGCTTGATTAACGACCCTGATTTAAATGACAGCTTTGACATCGAAAAAGGGCTTAAAATCGCAAGACAGCTGTTATTGGATTTGAACGAAAAAGGCTTACCCTGTGCCACTGAAGCCTTAGACCCCAATACCCCACAATACATACAAGACTTAATCAGTTGGTCTGCGATTGGGGCGCGCACCACCGAAAGCCAAACTCACCGTGAGATGAGTTCTGGTCTATCTTGTCCTGTTGGTTTTAAAAATGGCACAGATGGTGGCATGACCGTGGCAGTCAATGCCATGAAAGCGGTACAATTAGGGCATCACTTTTTAGGCTTATCGACAGATGGTCAGGTGTGTATTATCCGCTCCAAAGGCAATCCATACGCCCATGTGGTGCTTAGAGGAGGCGATGGCAAGCCCAACTATGATGAAACAGCAGTCGCACAAGCTGAAAACGAGCTACAAAATAACCAAGTCAATGTCAAAATCATGATTGACGCAAGCCACGCTAACTCTGGCAAAGACCCTTATCTACAACCAATGGTCATTCAAAACATCGCCCAACAAATCCAAAATGGCAATCAGTCCATTATGGGCATGATGATTGAAAGTCATCTAAAAGGTGGACGGCAGAATTTGACCCAAGACTTGTCTAAACTTGAGTACGGCAAATCCATTACCGATGGCTGTCTGGATTGGGACAGTACGGTGGCAGCATTGCGTAATTTGCGTCATGTCATTCAAGATGTGCGTTCAAACTGATTGCTAAGTTAAACTCATGGTTAAACTCATGGTTCAACAGCCAAAGGTATCACCATGCCAAAGACCTTAAATGTCTTACACACATCAGATTGGCATTTGGGCAGACGCTTGTATGGTCATGCCCGCTATGATGAGTTCACACAATTTTTGGATTGGTTATATGAATGCTTATGCACACAAGCCATTGATGTGCTGATAGTTGCTGGCGATATTTTTGACACCATGACTCCCAGCAATAGGGCCCAACAACTGTATTATCAGTTTTTGGCACGCATCGCTCAAACTCAAGAGTGTCCTTGTCGTCATGTCGTCATTGTGGCAGGCAACCATGACTCACCGTCTTTGGTTGATGCACCAAAACATTTGTTAAAACAGCTTAACGTGCATGTCATCGGGTCAGCAACAGATGACATTGCTGATGAAGTCATCACCCTAACCGATGCCAACGGCAACCCACAAGCAATCATTATGGCAGTGCCTTATTTGCGAGACCGTGATGTGCGTGTCAGCTTTTCTGCCCAAAGTGGTGAAGACAAACACACCCAGCTTATCGCTGGCATTCAAGCCCATTATCAACACGCCCATAACATCGCCAAACAACGACTGGCACAATGCCAACAATCATACCCCAGCGACACACCACCCTTAATTGCCACAGGGCATCTGTACGCCAGTGAGGCAATCACCACCGCTGATGATGGCGTCAGAGAGCTGTACATCGGTACATTGGGTCATATCAACGCTGATATTTTTGATAAAGACATTGATTATGTGGCATTAGGTCATCTGCATGTGCCTCAAAAAGTTGGGGGACATGAACACATTCGTTATAGCGGCTCACCCATTCCCATGGGATTTGGTGAAGCCAAACAGTCTAAACAAGTGCTTAAAGTCAGCTTTACAGGGCAAAATCCTTGCATCACTGCCTTAGTCGTGCCAACTTTCCAACGTTTGACACAAATCAAAGGCAATTTGGCACACATAAAAACCGAACTCAAAAAGCTGGTTAAAGACAATCAGTCCATTTGGGTAGAAGTGGTTTATGATGGCTCAGACTCTGTGATACAGACCAACCTAAATCAACAGCTCAATGAACTGGTCGAAAACAGCAACATACAACTGCTAAAAATTTTCAATCAGCAATCATTTGACAAAATCTTACGTCAACAAGGTAAGCAAGCTGTACATTTGCATGAACTCGATGAAATAGAAGTGTTTGAACGCTGTTTACAAATAAATGCCATCAGCGATGCCGAACGACCTGCATTGATGAATTGTTATCAGCAGATTCTATATGAGATGCGTCATGAAGATGCTCAAGCAGAATAGCTAAATGAGAATGGATAAATGAAAGTGGCTAAATATCAAGCCATGTTTGATTATCCTACTTGGTTTGTTGCTTGATTTGTTGCTTGGTTTTATCACGCTGACGCCACTGCCAAGGTTCAATCGCCTTAGGGTCTGACCATAAACCTTTTTTAGCTTGTCTGGCAAAAAATTCAGCATTGGCATATGACAATTGGTCAGGCTGTGGTTGGCTTTTGATGTATCTTTTATAATGCCACGCCAAACCATCTTCTACTTGCTTTAAGTTACAATCAATATTATTCGCCAAAACTTTACCCAAAATCCTATTATATCTGTCTTTTTCTTGCCACTTTATCATAACATCAACATTGCTGACGCATTTTTTGAGATTGTCAGTACTTGCTTTGCCGTTAGGTTGCTTGCTTTCAGGAGCATCAATGCCCAACAGTCTTATTTTCTCACTTTTGCTGTTCTTAAGTAAGATTTCTATCGTATCCCCATCAATGACCTTTACTTTTGTGGCATGCAAGGTATTGACATACTCCCCTACCAAACCTAGCGGTAGGCATGGGAATCCTTGCGACCCATAACAACCCAAGCTTAGATTGAATTGCTACCTTTCGCCAGCACACTTACGCTGATAAGTATTATACTGGGGGAACTCTTTACACAGCACTAAGTCCTAGTGCATCAGCTAACGCTTGCTTTCGTATGTTGCTTGCTGCATTGGCATCACGGTCATGGCGTGTTTGACAGCTAGGACACGTCCAACTTCTAGACGATAATGGCAAATTATCTAGTTTGTGATGACAATGCGAGCAAATTTTACTACTGGCAAAGAACCGATTGACTTTTAGGATATTCTTACCATACCAATTTGCTTTGTAAGTCAGTAAGGTAACAAATTGACCCCAACCGACATCATTAATCGCTTTGGCAAGTTTTCGGTTTTTTACCATGTTTTTCACCGCTAAATCTTCAAGTACATAACTGGTAGCTTGGTTTTCGCAAATCAGTTTATGCGTGATTTTGTGGTGTAAGTCCAATCGAGCGTTGCGTACTTTTTCATAAATACGAGCAACGGCTAATTTTTGTTTTTGATGGTTTTTACTTTGTTTTTGTTTGCGAGCAAAGATTTTTTGCTGTACTGCCAATCGTTTACTGGCGTTGGCTAAATGCTTTGGGTTATCAAACTTGCTGCCGTCTGATAGATTGAATAAGTGGCTGATGCCTAAGTCAATGCCCACTGTCAAATTTGGCTCAACGGTGGTTGGGGTTGGTACAACTTCATTGTTTTCAACTAAAATACTTGCATAATATTTGCCTGTGGCGGTTTTGCTAATCGTAACTGTTTTGATATTGCCAACAAATTCACGGCTAAATACGGTTTTGATGCCTTTGATTTTGGGTAGGTTGATAATGCCTTGTTCAAAGTTTATGCTGCAATGTTGGGGGCATTGGTAGCTACGCTTTGGGATTTTTTTAGATTTAAAGCGTGGAAACTTGGCACGACCTTTGAAGAAATTGCTAAAGGCGGTATGGACATTTAGCAAGGCGTTAAGTAACGATTGGCTATTAACTTCATTTAGCCATACAAACTTGCCTGTTTTCTTTTTCTTAACCAACTGGCTTTGGATTTTGGTTCGTGATAATGACTTGCCAAAGATTTTGTAATATCTATTTTGTAATGCCAATGCCCAATTATAAACAAAACGAACACAACCAAAGTGTTGTTCAAACGCTACGGCTTGTTGTTGATTTGGATAAATTCTGTATTTGTAGGCTTTAAGCATGGCTTGTTAGCTGATTGAAATGTGGGTATAAATTTAGCATTGTTTTTATTTGGTGTCTGTTTTTATTTAGTGTCAATGACATAAAAAACAATGACATCAAAAAACAACAGCGCCCTGCTTAGGGCGCCTGTGCTTACATCTCCACCTAAATCAGAGATTATGGGTGGAGAATGACGCACGATAGGTTAAAAACGGTATTTATAAAAGAAACTGCATTCATAAATTCGTGTAAAATATGACTTATCAATGCCGTCTTAGACTTATCAATGCCGTCTTATATGTTATCAGAACAAGAGCTGTCAGTGGCGAATATTACCCAATACTTTTCTACCATTAATACCGCTTCTTAGAACAAGACACATCATGCAAATCATCAAACTTACCCTAAAAAATCTAAATTCCTTAGTCGGTACTTGGCAGATTGATTTTACCAATCCTAGTTTTAAAGATGCAGGTATTTTTGCCATCACAGGACAGACAGGAGCAGGTAAAACCACCATTTTAGATGCCATTTGCCTTGCATTATATGGTGAAACGCCTAGAATTAATAACATCAGCAACAACAGTAACGACATCATGAGCAGGCGGACAGCTGATTGCTTAGCAGAAGTGGTCATCGTCATCAATGATGCGTATTACCGCTGTTCGTGGTCGCAAAAACGTGCCTATAACAAGCCAGATGGTAATCTACAAACCGCTCAACACAGCATCAGTTTATTGCCACACGCTCATGCTAAAAAAGGCGATATTCTCGAAGACAGCATTCGCAAGACTAAAGACAAAATCCACCATTTACTTGGTATGGATTTTCGCCAGTTTACTCGTTCAATCATGCTGGCTCAAGGCAGTTTTTCAGCATTTTTGCAAGCAAGCAGTGATGAGAGAGCTAAGATATTAGAGCAAATCACAGGTACAGACATCTATGCTGATATTTCCATGCGTGTGCATAAAAAAAGACAAGAACACCAACAACAACTGGAAAAATTAAAAGCCACCTTAGGCGGTATCCAATTACTCAGCGATGCACAGTTCACCGAGCTAAACACCATGTTGGCTGAGTTACACACCCAACAAAGCAACACAAAAACACAAGTCAACGTCATCAGTCAACGCCATCAATGGCTAAAAAATAAAGCCAAGTTACACCAGCAACTCACCGAACAACAGCAACAACTGACCGTCAAACAAACACAGCTTAAAGATTTTGCCAAACATGGCAAACGCTTACAACAAGCTCAACGTGCTTTTGCCATAGAAGGGACGTTTTATCATCTGCAACAACTGATTGATGACCACAAAGAACAACAGCACCGACTGACCACGCTGACACATAAGCTACCAGATAAACAGCAGGCGTTAGCTGACATCAAGCAACAGGTGGACACACACAACGAACATCTACAATCGCTTGAAAAGGCATTAACACAACAACAGCCCCTTTTTAAACAAATACGCATGCTTGACCAGCACATCGAACAGTGCCAACAACGACTTGCCGAAGAACATGCCCAATACAAAAAATTGAGCGATAGCATGGCACAAGAACAACAAAACAGCCAACACACCAAGCAAACTTTGGCACAACTGACCATTGATATTGCTCAATTACAAAATGAGTTGTCTCGGTACAATCACCAAGATTTACACCACGCTCGTCAGCAGTTGCTTGAGCAAGGCCGTGCTTTATCAGACACATTACAACAGCGTCAGAAACTTGCTGAAGAACAACACAACATTTACCAGCAATATCAGCATCTTAGCAAACAAAGTGAATTGCTGGTAAATCAACGCCAACAGCTACAAAACCAACAACAACATGACCAAAAATACCTTGCACAACAACAAAAACAAGCACAACAACTACTGATACAAACCCAAACGATGACAGGCATCACCACATTCCCATCATTAGATGACACCCATGATGCCAATGACGACAACGATGCCAGTGGCAACACTCCCCCTTTATCCAAAGCTGCCCTAACAACCACGTTAAAACAAATCGCCGATGCCTTAATCCAAGGTGAACAAAGCAACAACCAAAGGCAACAACAACTGACAAAACAACAGCAACTTAGCCAACAGCTACAGACAGATTGGCAACAGCTGACGGATAATCTTGGCACATTACAAACTCAACAACACACCCTAAACCAACAGCATCACCAAGAAGCACAACTGACACAAAAACTTAACGAGCTTGATGCGGACATTAAAGACCTGCAAGACACCCTTGCCTTATATGATAAAGTCAACCGACTAGAAGAGTACATCATTCATCTGTCAGATGATGAACCATGTCCTTTATGTGGCTCAACCGAACATCCTTATCTTACCAACCTTGACCACGGCTCACATCCGCATTATTTACCCAAACAAACTGACGCTCAGCACTTTCATCACACCCAACATCGCACCAAAGACAAGCTTACTCAACTGCTAAACACACAAAAAAACCAGCAAACCGACTTAACCAATTTACAAAAAAAACTGGCTGTCATGCACCATCAACATGCCGATAAGCGTCAGCAACACTTAAAGCTAATCACACAGACCAAACAACATCTTCAGCAACTGCTGACCTTGTGTCATCCAGCGAACAACAAAACAAACAACAAAACAAACAACAACGCATTATTGATAACACAAATAACTGACAATCCAGAGCCTTCACTTCATCAGCACATCACACAGTTACAATCACAATTACAAAAACAACATCAAGCCATTCAAATAAATATTGACCAAATCAACATCAGCCAAGCAGACACATCAAGAGATGATCCAATAGATGACCCAGTAGATAACCATGGTAGGTTTGTTTTTAACGATGATGTTTTTAATGATGACATGAATGATGACATGAATGATGGTGTACAGTGTATTCATAAAATCACCAACAGTTTGCAAACGGCAGAACAACATAACCAAACTCAACTGGATAAAATACACACGTTATCAAACGCACAAAGACAGCTGGCAGAAAACATAGAACGTCATTTTGCCAATCAGTTGGCTCATGAGCAACAGCAGCAACAACTAAATCATCATATCCAACATACCCAAACCAAACTTTGCCACCTACAGGACATGGACAAACGTGTCAGACAAGACACACAAGATTTTATTAAGCAAGCACGGACACAATGCCAACAGCTGATGGCGTTAATTAACTTAATTAACATACCAACACCCACCACGCCCAAACCCACCTCTTTGCTTGCGTCTGTGCCAACATCATTGACACAATTGGCGGATCAACTTGAACAACTTGAGCAAATGGGCATAACAAACAGCGACAATCAGCCCACACAGAACACATGGACACCATTTTACTCACAACCTTACTGGCAACAATTACAAAGCGAAGACATATTGCAGCCGTTGCGAGACATCGCCATTCAATGGAAACAGCTTATCGAAACACATGCCAAAAAAACCCAACAACTGCATGAACATAGCAACCAACAGCACAGCCTAACCGCCACCCTGACAGCACAACAAACTCGACAGCAAGCATATCAACAAGAACAACAAACACTTAGCCAAACCATATCAACACAACACGCTCAGCTACAACTAAAACAGCAAGAGCGACATGACAAATTTGCCCATCGCAACCCTGATGAGACAGAAGCACAACTACAAGCTGACATCACTGCCCAACGCCAAAAGCTAGAAACCAGCAAACATCAGCAACAACAACAGCAATTGGCAATACAAAATCTACAAAGTCAGCTGGCTGAGCTGAGCCAAAGTATGGATAAAAAAAGTCAGCAAATCGACGCACAACAACAAGACTTTATCAAACAGCTTAAAAAACAAGGGTTTATTGATATGAATGACTTTGTTCAAGCACGTCTACCCACCGATGAGCGAGAACAACTGCAAGCACAACAAAACAGATTAGACACCAGCATCACGCATCTACAAAACAACCTTGATGACTTACACAGTCAGCTTGATGACCTAAAAAAGCAAGTAGAACAACAAGATAAACACAACATTAAGACATTGGAGATGAATACAATAGATGACAGCGATGCTTTTTTAAAAACGTATCAGCAACTAACAGGCACAGCACTGGCAAATGCCATTGATGCCATGAATCACAAGAAAAATCATCTAAAACAACAACTTGAAGAACAACAGCGACAGCTTGGTGGCATCGAACAACAACTCAAAACGCATCATGATAATCTGGCAAAAACCCAAGCACAACACGCCCTAATCAGTCAGCAACAACAAGAAAACCAACTTTGGGACAAGCTACACGCCCTTATTGGACAAGCAGATGGCAAGAAATATCGCAACTTTGTGCAGGGGCTAACCTTTGACATCATGATTTATGAAGCCAATCATCAGCTCAAAAAAATGAACGACCGTTATCTGCTTTATCGTGATGACAACATCAGCAACAGCCTTGAGTTAAGCGTGATTGACTTATATCAAGGTGCAGAAGTACGCACCAGTAAGAATTTATCTGGTGGTGAAAGCTTCATCATCTCACTGGCGTTGGCATTGGGGTTATCGGCAATGGCAAGCCACAACATGCCCATGAACTCGCTGTTTTTAGATGAAGGGTTTGGTACGTTGGACGAAGACTCACTGGAGATTGCCCTAGACACACTGACCCATTTGCATCAAGAAGGCAAGCTGATTGGGGTTATCTCGCACATTCAAAGTCTAAAAGACCGCATCTTAACGCAGATACAAGTCAGCAAGTTAAGTGGCGGGGTAAGCAAGCTGTCTGGTGCTGGTGTCCAAAGACTGGGCTAATTTTACAATGTCAGCCCGCTCAAGCATTAAAGACATGCCTTAGTCTGGCTTTGCTAGGTTTGCTAGGCGTTTTTGCTGTTCATCGTATGCTTGTTTTTGCATGCGATAAATGGCATAAACACACAATTCACCACATTCACTGTTACAGCATTCCCAATCTTCTGGTGGGATAGGCTCTTCGATGAGTGTTTCATTGTTGGGTAATGTTTGAGTCATGGTTATGTCAAATAATCAATCGTGGGTAGTTGCAACAATTTTTTGCCAGTTGGGGTGAACTTTTGGGACATCATCAGATGATTTATTGCGACCTTGTAAGCCGTCAAAGCCAAATTCTTCAACATATTCAACAAAAGCTTTAATTTTTAATTGGTCTGATTTAGGAAAGTTTTTTAAGTGTTGCCGAAATTTTTCGCCATACAAAACAGTCATGCGTTCACCCACTTAAAAAACTCTTCATCATCGGCAAATTTTGGCATTGGGTGAAACTCTGTATCCATCATGTATTTCATGCGGTCAAGGTCAAAGCTAACATCGCCATTGGCGTAGCTTTTGGTGGGGGCGAAGTTCTTGATGACTTTACCATCATTGACGATTTGTAGCGGTTCTTGCGTGGTTAAGATTTGTTGTTGAATACCTTGGGGCAGTTGGTTTAGCTCAATTATCATGGTTTTTTCCTTTTGCTTTTGTTTAAGCTGTTGAATTTTTTTGATTAATTTTTACTCAACCAACTTTGCTTTTGAAAAATCAAAATTAACATCATCTTTTTGTAATAGACTTCCTGCAAAACTGATGAGCAGCTATTGGATTATTCTTATTGTATAAGGCTTTTGTAAAAAAGCCGAACCTAATAAAATTGAGGTTTTGCAGGAAGTTTATTTAAATATCATTGGTTATTATCAATTTTTCAAGCAATCCTTTGACCACTTTAATGCGACCTTCAGGGGTAGCAAGGGCTTTATCATCAGTCATTTTGATGCCTGTTGCCCCATTCATTCTAAATTTGTCTGGCTCTGATTGTATCAGGTTGATGATGCTGATGGCTTGCACAGGGGTGTTGGGTAAAAATTCCATCAATACCGAACGATGGTTAGCATCAATCTTACTCACCTGCAATGGTTCTGCCAATAATCTGAGTTGATGCACCGCAAACAGCTGTTTGGTCTGAATGGGCAATGCCCCAAATCGGTCTATCATCTCCGTACGGATATCGGTTAGGGCATCTTTGTCATTGGCGTTACTGATGCGTTTATAAAACAGCAATCGCTGATGCACATCAGCCAAATATGCTTCTGGTATTAAAGCGCTAAAGTGCAGGTTAATATCACTGGTCAAAGACAGTGGTGTGTTTAGGTCAGGCTCTTTACCAGCCTTGATGGCCTTAGTGGCTCGCTCTAGCATGTCCATGTATAAGCTAAAACCGATGGCTTGCATGTTGCCAGATTGTTGTTTACCAAGCAATTCACCCGCCCCACGGATTTGCAAATCTTCGCTGGCAAGCATGAATCCTGCCCCCAAGGTATTGGCTCGCTCAACGGCATTTAGGCGTTTTTTGGCATCACCTTTGAGTCCTTTGATAGAAGGTACAAGCAAATAACAATAGGCTTGATGGTGGCTTCGCCCCACTCGCCCACGCAACTGATGCAGTTGTGCCAGTCCAAACTTATCAGCTCGCTCAATGATGATGGTATTGGCATTTGGCACATCAATGCCTGTCTCAATGATGGTGGTGCAGACCAATACATTATGTTTTTTATGATAAAACTGGCTCATGACTTGCTCAAGCTGGCGTTCATTCATCTGTCCGTGAGCGACCGCCACACGGGATTCTGGCACCAGCTCACGGACAGTCTGTGCCATGCGTTCAATGCTTGCAACGTCATTGTGCAACAGATAAACCTGCCCACCACGAAGCAGTTCACGCAAGATGGCTTCTTTTATCAAGGCATCATTTTTTTGCATGACAAAGGTCTTAATCGCCAAACGGCGAGCAGGTGGTGTGGCAATGATGGACATGTCTCTCATGCCAGACAGTGCCATATTTAGCGTCCGTGGAATGGGTGTGGCAGTCATTGACAGACAGTCCACATCAGCTTGCATGGCTTTGATGCGTTCTTTATGCCTGACACCAAAACGATGCTCTTCATCGATAATCATCAAGCCTAGGTTATGAAATCTGACATCTTCTTGTAGCAACTTATGCGTGCCAATCACAATATCCACCGTACCATTTGCTAAGCCTTCTAAGGTGGCATCTTGTTGTTTTTTACCACCAAATCGAGACAGTGATTCAATACGGATGGGCCAATCAGCAAATCGGTCAAGAAAATTATCCGTGTGTTGCCCTGCCAGCAAGGTGGTAGGCACTAAAACCGCCACTTGATAGCCAGCATTGACCGCAATGAACGCCGCTCGCATGGCCACTTCAGTTTTACCAAATCCCACATCACCACAAATCAGCCTATCCATGGGTTTATTTTGCTTCATGTCGTGCATCACAGCAGCAATGGCATTACTCTGGTCAAGCGTTTCTTCAAAGGCAAACTGACTGGCAAACAAATCATAAGCTGGCATGTCAACGGTAAAATGAATGCCCACTTTGGCATCTCGGCGAGCTTGGATATTTAACAGTTCAGCCGCCACATCGTGGATTTGTTCTAGGGCTTTTTGTTTGGCTTTGTCCCATTTGCCACTGCCAATCTTATGTAGTGGTGCTAAGGCTGGGTCGCCACCACTGTAACGACTGATGAGATGTAAGTTGGTAACAGGCACATAGATGCTGGCATCTTCAGCGTATTTTAAGTGGATAAATTCCTGCTCATCTTCCCCATCATCTAAGCCACCCAACGCCAACGTGGTCAAACCCTGATAGCGTCCAATGCCATGCTCAATATGCACCACAGGGCTACCAATGCTCATCTCAGTAACCGACTTGATTAAAAACTCTTCAGACACATCAGACTGACGACGCCGACGAGTTTGCAACACCTGCCTGCCAAACAACTGTGTCTCACTGATGATGGCAAGGCGGTTAGGCACATACACACCACGCTCAAGCGGAGCAACCGTCATACCAACCAAATCAGACTGACCAGCACCCATTTGCAAAAAATCAGCGAAGTGAGCAAACTGCTTAATATTCAGCTTATCTTTTAACAAATCTAACAATATCTCTCGCCGTCCTGCGGTCTCTGCCACCAACAAAATTGGTATCGGATTATCATTAACAAATCTAAGCAACTCTTCCAACGGCTCAGGCTTATGGTGATTAACAGGCAAGCTTGGCGGTTTGGCAACTTGCTCAAACACCACCTGCCCATGACCAGATTCAAGTTGCTGTCGCTCTTCACACAACAGCACTCTGGCAAAGGATTTTAGCTTACCATTGAGTTCATCAATCGGCAGATACAACTGCCAAGGAGCAACGATGGGCTTATCAATGTCATGGCGACGCTCTTCATAACGACCACTGATTTGGGCAAAAAATTGTTCAGCCCGCATTTGTGCTTGTTCATCAAGAATAAACAGGGCATCACTGGGAAAATAAGCAAATAGATTGCCTTCATCATGCCAAGTGTCTGAGTCAAAAAATAACGGCTGATAATACTCCACACCAGCAGGGGCTAAGCCTTGCATCACATCATGAAACAGCTCAAACTTACGACTGCTGGTATTTGGGAACATGGCAGCAAAGTTGTTGCGAAACGTCTCCTTGCCATCTTCTAACGGAAACTCTTTGGCAGGCAAAATCTGAAAACTGCTCAATGGCTTAGACAAATCAGGTAATTTATGCAATGGCGACAGATTATTCTCTTTGTCTGCCCATTCACCTTTGCCTGACATCATGTCGGTTAAATCCTGTTGGCTTAAAGTGCGTTGAGTTTGTGGATTAAAAAATCGCATGGTATCCACTTCATCATCAAACAAATCCAATCTCAGCGGAAACGGTTGTCCCATGGCAAAAATATCAATGACACTGCCACGAATGGCAAACTCCCCTGGTTCAAACACATTATCCACCGCCCGATAACCTGCTTTGGCAAGTATCTGCCGTTGACTTTCAATGTCAAATATTTGCCCCACTTGCAAATCAAAATGTTGTCCAATTAGCCAACTGGGCGGTGCAACCCGTTGCATTAAAGTCTGCACACTCACCAATAAAATGCCATCAGTGGGCATGTCGGTTAATAGGTTGATGCGTTCACTGACAATGTCTTGATGTGGTGATAGCTCATCATAACTTAAGGTTTCCCAATCGGGGAATACATGGGCATCGATACCACAGAACCGTAATTCTGTCTCAATCTGGTTCAGCTGATTTTGGTCCCGTGTTACCACCACTTTTAGGCGATTCGCCACGTCATTGGTGCTAAGTTTGGTCAAACTTGCCAACCATAGACTGCCAATCGCCCCATCAGTCGGAGACAGCCAGCGCCTTTCGTTGCGATGAATGGGAAAAATCTGTTCGTTTATATGGGCAAAGACGTCAGTGAAAGCATGGGTCAAGATAGAAGTGGACATAAGGTGGCTATTTTTCGTATTTTCTTGGGATTCTGGTAGCGTGGTTTTGATAAAAACATACAAAACATACAACGGACATGCACAATAGACCTGTACAACATGGCACATTATACTCATAATCTCATCAGATAACCAATCTAGCCAGTTGACCAAAAAAACCAGCCATCACCAATCGCCAATCACACACATCAATGTGAAAGCGTCAATATGGCGGCGTTTTATCTTGAGTAATGGATAAGATTTGCTAAAATAAACCGTTTTGTTATTGTATCCACTGAGATTTTGCCATGCACGCACCTGACCGCCACCCAAGCGTCAATCAACCAAGCATCAATAACCCAAGCGTCAATTATCTAAGCGTCAATGATTATGATTATGAGTTGTCTGATGAACTGATTGCTCGCCATCCATTGGCTCAGCGGTCAGCTTCTCGGCTGTTATATTTGCCTGCCAATCAACAGCCCCAAGACAAACAATTTGCTGACTTACCCAGTTTATTAAATCAAGGTGATTTGGTGGTGTTTAACGACACCAAGGTCATGAAAGCTCGTCTGTTTGGGCAAAAGGACACAGGTGGTAAAATAGAAGTATTGGTAGAACGCATTGACCCCATTTTAAACCCTGCTTTTGACAATTCTACTTTTAACAATTCTGCTTTTGACAAAAATAAAAATACAGTTGCAACCTACCTACAGACCTGCCCACAAAATAAAGAATATCATAAAACCTACCCATACCTTGCCTTATGCCACATCAAAGCCAGCAAAGCACCCAAATTAGAACAACACATCATATTAGCGAACGGACACATGCAAGGCAAAGTATTGGCACGACAAAACAATCTGTTTGTGGTGGGATTTACCAAACCAGTTTTGCCAGATTTAGAGCAACATGGTGAATTACCCATTCCTCCTTATTTTGACAGACGTGCAGATGATGGTGATGACCAACGGTATCAAACGGTATTTTTTGACCCCACAAAAATGGCAAGTGTTGCTGCCCCAACTGCCAGTCTACATTTTGACGATGACATTCTCAATCAATTAAACATAAAAGGGGTGAACACGGCTTTTGTTACGCTCCACGTTGGTGCTGGTACATTCGCCCCTGTCAAAACCAATCATATTTTAAGTCATAAAATGCACAGTGAATATGCCGAATTACCCCAAATAACGGCTGATTTGATTAACCAAGTCAAGTCCAATGGTGGTCAAGTAGTGGCGGTTGGCACAACCGTGACTCGAGTGTTAGAAACGGCTTTTCAAAAAACGGCCAGTTTTGATAAACCAACGTTATCAGAATGGGCAGGTGATACGGATATTTTTATTTATCCAAGCTTTAAGTTTGGAGTTGTTGACAGACTATTAACCAATTTTCATTTACCAAAATCCACGTTATTGATGTTGGTCTCAGCGTTTAGTGGCAAAACACAAATTGAACACGCCTATCAACATGCCATTCATCAGAAATATCGATTTTTTAGTTATGGCGATGCGATGCTGTTGGATAAACTGACGTAAATCGCTGTCAATCGCCATCAATGAACACATATGAACAAATATGCTAAACTGAACAACTCGTCGCAACGCATGACTTTCAAGGTGAAGTGGGCAACAGCCCCTTGATAAACAGCCCCTTGATAAATGATAAATACACTTAACATCACCAATCAGACCCAGCTTGCTGCTGTCGAAGCTGTTGTGATGAGCCATTTATCATCAAAATCTGCCTTTCATATTTTTTTTAACTTTATTGGATAAAAGACACTTTATGCAATTCACCCTACATAAAATTGCCACTGGCAACAGCCGAGCCAGACGTGGCACGGTTCATCTTAATCATGGTGATGTACAAACCCCTGCCTTTATGCCTGTTGGTACTTACGGCACAGTCAAAGGCATGTTACCCCGTGACATTCACGACATCGGAGCAGACATCATCTTAGGCAATACCTTTCATTTATGGTTACGCCCTGGCACAGATGTCATTGACCAGTTTGGTGGGTTGCACTCATTTATCCATTGGGATAAGCCCATTTTAACCGATTCGGGTGGCTTTCAAGTGTTTAGCCTTGGTCAAATGCGTAAAATCACCGAAGAGGGCGTATATTTTAAATCGCCCATTAATGGGGCAAAGGTGTTTTTATCACCAGAAAAATCCATGCAAATCCAATACAGTTTAAATTCTGACATCGTCATGCAGTTTGATGAATGCACGCCCTACCCTGCCAGCCATGATGAAGCCAAAAAATCGCTAGAGTTATCATTGCGTTGGGGGCAACGATGTGTTGATGAACATCGCAAACTGGGCAATGACAATGCCTTATTTGGCATCATTCAAGGCAGTATGTATCCAGATTTGCGACGGACATCATTAGATGGGCTACTTAACATTGGCTTTGATGGCTATGCCATTGGCGGATTATCGGTTGGTGAGCCTAAAGAAGAGATGATGGCGGTACTCAACTACCTACCCAATGACATGCCCAGTGATAAACCCAGATATTTAATGGGCGTGGGCAAACCAGAAGACATTTTAGAAGCCGTACGCCGTGGCGTGGACATGTTTGATTGTGTCATGCCCACTCGCAACGCTCGCAACGGCCACTACTTTGTAACAGGCAACCCTGACAATCAAGGTGTGGTGCGTATTCGTAACAGCCAATATCGTACGGACGAACGCCCCCTTGACCCAGAATGCGACTGCCATACCTGTCAAAATTTTAGCCGTGCTTATTTATATCATCTCAACAAATGTAAAGAAATGCTGGGGGCTCAGCTTGCCACCATTCATAACCTAAGGTATTATCAACGCCTAATGGCGGGCATTCGTCAGTCAATAGAAGAAAATCGCTTTGATGCGTTTGTAACCGCATTTTATGCCAAACGTGGACAATCCGTACCCAAACTGATGCTTAAGTAGTGAGCATGGCAAGCCTAGTTGCTAAATAACTTAAGTTGCCAAATAACTTAACCGCCATTCGCTGCCGTCATTGGCGACAATATAAGTCAACGTGAGTTTGTCCCTTATTATTGTCCCTTACCATGTACCATGTCATATTTTGGCATTTTTAATCAGGATTTTACCCATGCCCTTGGATGCTGTGTAAAGCCAATTTTGCCATAATATTCTGATGCTTTGGGTGATGCTAACAAAATCAGCTTACAAGTTTTTGGTAATTGCTCTTCTACCAACGCAATGAGCTTTTTGCCAATGCCTTGATGTTGCAGGTGTTCACTGACTGCCAAATCCGATAAATAGCAACAGTAGGCAAAGTCGGTTACACAGCGAGCGATGCCCACCAGTTTCTCTTCTTGCCAAGCGGTTACAGTCAAATCAGCATTGTCCAGCATGGCTTGCATGACACTGGCATCATCTGTTGGGCGACGCTTGACCAAGGTGCTGTCAGTTAATACAAAAACAAACTGCTCAAGACTCACCTTTTTATTTACTTCATAGACGATGGTCATCATCATCTCCCGTCAATCTGTTTTATTAATCCGCTTCATCTATCCAAGCCATTTGAATGGCTTCCAAAATTCGCTCATTGGACGCATTGGGATTGTCATCAAAACCGTCCAGTTCGGTTACCCAACGATGCAAATCGGTAAAACGAACATATTGTGGGTCAGTTTCGGGAAATTTATCCGCCAATTGAATGCCAATCTCTAGGCTATCGGACCATTTTAACGGAGAATTTATTGACATGATTTCTCTCACCAGCCATCAAAATAAAAAAGAAACATACGCTTAAAAACATACGCTTAAACATATTAGCGTAAATGCGTGCCTTTAACAAAGGCAATCAGCAAAAAATTTTTGACAAAGCCATGAATGAGCATCAACCAAACAACCCATCAGGTCTTGGTTTGGACAAAATTGGCAAATAAATGACCAAGAAAATCAAAAAGCTAACCACCCATAGCCCTTGCGACAGCGTAATCAAGGTCATGTAGTGATTAGGCAACACAATCGGTAACAGCCCACGAATGACCACCGCCATCGTCATCAATAGCAATAGCACCGTTACCCAAGGTGATGGCTGATGAATATTACGGCCTGTATGACCAAGACTGACACGGCTCATCATCGCCAATGTCATCAAACCGATGCCAGATAACGCCAACACATGCACAGGTAAACTGTGGCTAAAACCAAGCCAAGGCTGAACGGCAAACAACACAAAACCCAAACACATGGCAATAAACGCCCCATATAACGACCACAATAACGGCTTTTTCCAAATGCCTTTGGTGTGCCAGCCCAACAATCGCAAGCCATTAATCACTGCCACTGCCAAAGCACTCAAGCTAAGTAACCACGCATTGCCCCAAAACACATCAACCAGCATAAACACAAAAAAACTGACCAAGCTTAATTTATCCAACAACGCTGAATTTTTTAGCGTTACCTCTTCATCAACCCCACGCTCAATAAAAAACGGCAATACTCGTCTGCCAATGGTCAATACCACACCAATAATCAAATACAACCCCAAATACAGCCCCACTTTTTGTAAGCTCAGTTGCCCCATCAACACACCCACATAAAACAACAATTGGCTAACCCATAATAATGACAGCTTCGCCACGATGCCAATTTGACGTTTTTGCTTAACCTTCCATACAGGGCGAATGACCGCAAATGTGCATAACGTCCAAAATAGCATGTCCATCAAACCAGCCAGCCACATCACCACCGTTACCAGTGTGGCATCAGCACTGACCAACGGCAGAGCCAACCACATCAACCGAGCCATTGCCCACGGTAAAAAAATACCAAATAATGACCAACCATAAGGCATTGGCTGGCTTGTCCACGTTTTCACAGCGGTTAATAAAAACCCAGCAATCACCGCACAGGCATAACCATAAAGCATTTCATGGGCATGCCAATAAAATGCCATTGGCACATTTTTAAGGGGCAAACCTTGAGCATCGGCCAAGTTGACATGCCCATGTAATAAGGCATACCACACCAACATGCTAATCACCGCAAACACACTGGCACTCACAAAAAAGATGCGAAAACCCAAGTTTAAAATGGGGTGTGGCGATTTTGGGGGTGATTTGGGTAAAGAAATTTGCATACATGTTCTCACAAAATAAATCAGTGCTTACTTACAATACATCACAATCTTGATGGAAAATATTAACATATATTTTAAATACATGTTATACTTCAATCATCTTTAATGATTCATCATCTGTCGTTTTATGTCAGTTGTTTTATTTTATCGTAATTATGATGAATGATGGTTAATTGATAATGAATTTAACACCATAACCGTCTGCATAAAGACATCAACCTGTCAATCTGGCCGTTATGACGTTAAAAAGTAACACATACCACCTAAACAATATGAGGAATATGGTCATGGGTGAATATAAAAAACATTGGTGGGGGCTTATCATCACATTGCTCGTTACCTTCATCTTATTGGGTTGGGGCGGTTTTGAGATTTACCGCACCACCCCGCCCAT
>ERZ1023396.108-NODE-108-length-34651-cov-225.674876_pt1 | contig 34651 bp, 32 predicted proteins | sample MGYA00380504_ERZ1023396 | MGnify/ENA primary metagenome ERZ1023396 (study PRJEB33173, sample SAMEA4830410) | metagenome | study: EMG produced TPA metagenomics assembly of the PRJEB25223 data set...
ACGGTGTCAAGGGGGTTTTTAAAAAAATTCTGTTTTTTGTGCCTGGCTGATGGCAAATAGCAGGTTAATCATTAGGGTGATAAAGATGATGGGTTTGAGTTCTTGACCGATTGCTAGATGCCTGTTGGGCTTGTGTTTGCTGGCTTTAATGGCTTGGATATGCCTAATCACCCATGGCATTGCTAACAGCCATAGCCAAGCTGTCAGCCGTTGTTGCATAAGGGCATATAAGACATGGCAGGCGATGGCAATGGTAACTAACGCAACATAGCCATGATACATACGCTCTAAACCAAGCAAAACGGCAAGGGTAATTTTACCTGCTTGTTGGTCACTGGGACGGTCTCGCATGTTATTGACATATAATGCTGCGGCGGCAAGCAATCCACAACCTGTGGCAGGAAGTATCATGGATAGATGTAGATAGTGCAGTTGCAAGTAGGTACTGCCCAACACGCCCATCCAACCAAAGAAAATCAGTACCGCCACTTCGCCCATGGCTCGGTAACCGTAAGGTCGTTTGCCCACGGTGTATGCCATGGCGGCGATAATAGCGAATATACCAAATACCAAAAATAATAAAAAATCTGTCAGGTCATCAAATCCCAACCATAGTAACCCCACCCCACAACTAAAGGTAAATAACGCCCAAATGATGATGGCTCGTTTTAGGCTGGTGATGGAAATATGACCATGAGCGGTCAGTCTCTGCGGACTGGTGGCATCACGGTGGGTGTCAGTGCCTTTAGTGCCATCACCATAATCATTCGCCATGTTGGATAAAATCTGTAGGTTTAAGGCGACAAATAAGGTTAGGGCAAATATGCCCCATTGCTTGACGGTAAATCGCTCAAGCTGGGCATATGCCATGCTCGTGCCACAAATGATGCTGGCAACGGCTAATGGGAAGGTGCGTGGTCGGGCGAGTTGTATCCAGTGTTTTATCATTTGAATGTGTTTTGACAGCTAGAATGTATTTGATGATGAGAGTGTATTTGATGATGAGAGTGTATTTGATGATGAGAGTGTATTTGATGATGAGAGTGTGCTTTTATGATAAAAATGAGTCTCTAAGCTGATGGCAACTTACCCACGGAAATAAAAAATTGCTGATATGCCAAGACTTTTTTGGCAAAAGCCAGTGGATATGCCCGTGATGTGGACGGTAAGCGGTGCAAAGTCAATAATCGCTGTTTGCCTGTGCTGTCGGTGATTGGGTAGGTTATGTGTTGATTGGTTTTGGGGTGTTTGGACTTGGGCAGCTGTTTGTCTTTTGGTAACAACCCCAATAAAATTTCAGTTGCTTTGCCACCTGTGGTAAAAATATGCTGTACTTTCGGCACTTGGGTCAGTATATCGGCTAAGTTGACTGATTCAACCACAGTCAAATGCTTGTCAGCAGCATTGCCTTCTTCACGTATGGCAGAGCGGACAGTGGGACAAGACGCAATGTTGTGAACGTGCATAAACTTAATAATTCGTTTGTGGTCAAAGCGATTTTGTTCGCCATCACGAAAATAATCAACGTCATCAAAAAACACCGCCCCATAGATACGCCACATGTCATTATAAAAGTTGGGGTAATGAAACGGCATTGCCCATTTGTCTTGTGTGGGTGGAAACGTTCCCATCATCATAATGTCAGCATTGGCAGGCAATACAGGTGCAAAAGGGTGTTGTTCTATGGGTTTATTGGTTAAGTCAGTCATGGTGTTGTGGTTTGAGTGATTGATGTGTGAATATTTCTGAAAAATTGATACTATTAAAGTCATGCAAATTATCCATTTATGGTAAGCGGTTTGTTATTATAGTGCAAAATAATCGTGCAAAATTTTCTTTGCTTGCCGATATGATATTTACTTGCGTATCGGCATCACATTCAAAAGACAGACCATCAAGAGACCGACCATGCAAATACACATCATTGACCACCCACTTGTGCGTCATAAATTAAGCCTAATGCGTGAAAAAGATTGTAGCACTTATAAGTTTCGTACCCTTACCAAAGAGTTGGCACGGCTCATGGCATATGAAGCCAGTCGAGATTTTAAGATTGAAAGCTTTAATATGCAAGGTTGGTGTGGAGACATCACAGGAGAACAAATCTGTGGCAAGACCGTAACCGTTGTGCCAATATTGCGTGCAGGTCTTGGTATGTTAGATGGGGTGCTTGACCTTATCCCAACGGCTAAAATCTCTGTGGTTGGGCTACAACGAGATGAAGAAACACTTGAGCCTGTGCCATTTTTTGAAAAATTTGTTAACGACATGGACAAACGCCCTGCCCTAATCATTGACCCAATGTTGGCAACAGGTGGCTCAATGGTGGCAACCATTGACATGCTTAAAAAACATGGCTGTAAAAAAATCACTGCCATTGTGCTGGTGGCAGCCCCTGAAGGGGTACAAGCGGTAAATGACTCTCACCCTGATGTGCAAATTTTTACCGCAGCTTTAGACAGTCATTTAAATGAGCAAGGTTATATCATTCCTGGTCTTGGCGATGCAGGTGATAAAATTTTTGGCACAAAGCAATCACAATAGCTAACTTATTTGATAAAACTTAACCACATACTCACCGTTCGTTGTTGTCAGCCGTTGCTCTTGCTGTAGGCGTAATTGTTTGAAATCTACTATCAAAAGCTCATTGCGGTGTCTTTGGTTGGTCAGTTGTCTGGGTTTTATGGCAACTGCCAACACCCCAGTGCTTGCAACACAAAACATATTGATGACCTTAACTGTCGATGTGTCGCCATCAGCTTGTGCAACAGCAAAAGCAGGATTGACGGTAACATTGAGCAACCGATGTTCACCAGCCAAACGGTCAAGCTTTTTTTGACTAAGCTGTTTTTGACTAAAGCCACTGGCAAACAACACCTGATTTTTGGGTAAACAGCGAGTATGGCGTTTGAGTTCTTGTAACAACAACCCAGACATCTCCATATTAAAATCATCTTTTTCTTGTTGATAAAATGCTTGAAAACTACGCTCAACATAGCGACCATAGACAGTGAAATTTATCCAGCTTTGATAAACAGATTGCTTAGCCAAATGCTTGGCAAACTCGTTGGCAGATATGGATAAATCGTTTTGTAATATTGCCAATAACAAGGTCTTAGCATTGGCAAAACATTGCCCTGACAGCTCGATGGGATAAAGCTGTTCATCTAAAGCATCAAAAGTCGCCTTTTGGATTTTTGTGGTGTCAGCAACATCACTGGTAACGCCCAGTGTTCGCAAAAATGATTGAATAAAGCTTTGATGGATAATGTAAAATAAAGGCATCATGGTGGTTGTCTTAGTTTTGTCATCATGGTTTTTTTAAATCATCGTCTTTTATATCACATCATCTTAACTGATTTAAACAGAAGTTCTTAAATAAAATTTAAACATCAGTTTAAACATAACTGGCAGCTTCAACATAACTGTTAAATAATCGCAAATCACTGTTTTAAATAATGAAAAATATGAAATATTTTGACACAAAAAACAATCACCCAGTCCGCTTACTTGCCCCAATGGAAGGCTTGACCGACCCCTTGATGCGCAAGATTTTGACCCAAATTGCCAATGATTTGGGGCGACCTTACGACTGGTCAGTCAGTGAGTTTATTCGTGTGACCCATCATGTGTTGCCTGAACAGGTGTTTTATAAATTTGTTCCTGAGCTACATAATAACAGTCGCACAGCATCAGGCACACCCATTCATATCCAACTGCTCGGCAGTGACCCCATACTGATGGCACAAAATGCTGTTAAAGCCTGTCAGCTTGGGGCGTTGGCAATCGATTTAAACTTTGGTTGCCCTGCCAAAACGGTCAATAACCACCGTGGTGGCTCGGTGTTACTTAATGACCCAGCCTTGATGCAAAAAATCATCAGTCAAGTTCGTAAACAAGTACCAAGTCACATTGGCGTGTCTGTTAAAATCCGTTTGGGTTATGAAAATTGGGATAATATGAATGACATTCACCAAGCCATTGCTGACAGTGGGGCCAATTGGCTAACCATTCATGCTCGCACCAAGTCGCAAGGCTACAAGCCCCCTGCTTATTGGGACAAAATCGCCCATTTTACTGACCTACCCATGCCTGTGATTGCCAATGGCGACATCTGGACGGCAAGTGATGCCAAATCATGTATGACACAAGCCAAAACTTGTCATCTGATGCTGGGGCGTGGGGCAGTAACTCGCCCAGATTTGATAGCTTGCGTGGATAATCCAAGCCATCCATTCACTTTAAGCTGGGCGGCGTTGTTGCCTTATCAGTTGGCATTTTTGACCGATGATAGCAAAAATGAAAAGGGGCTGATTGGGCGTTATAAACAATGGTTGGGCATGCTGACTAAAGGCTACAATGAAGCGGTGCAATTATGGCAACACATACGACGCCTATCTGATAAAGAATCCATCATTAAAGTGCTAGAGCATTCACAAAAGTGCTAGAGCATTCGCATTGACACATAAAATAACATCATAATACAAACCATCGACAATGCCCATAAAATGGAACGAAACAACGCCAAATTAAACACATATGCCATGCCATAGGCGATGCGTATCACCACATACATCCATGCAAAATTATTCACAACTTGCTGTGGCACAAAAAATAACATCGCTAAAATAACCGCCGCCAAAAACATGGGCAAACTTTCAAAGCTGTTGGCCTGAACAGCATTGGCACGAGAGGCCATTCCTGTGGTGTTTGCTAAAAATATGCGTGGGTTGGCGTTGTCTTTGGGCGTAAATCCGCCCAATGCCTTGGCAACAATGGCAAAAACAAATGGCAGAAAACACGCCGTCATCATGGCGTAGATGGCGGTGGTTGTGCTGTTTGGAATGATGACATCTAATATCATGCTGGGGCAACCTCATAACTGTGTGTGATGTTGACCCCACCATCTGCCAACATGCGACTGGCAGAGCAGTATTTATCTGCCGATAGGGTTACGGCCCGCTCAACTTGGTTGTCTTTGATGTCTGTGCCTGTAATGATAAAATGTAGGTGAATGTCGGTATAAACAGCAGGTACGTCATCAGCTCGTCTGGCAGATAGCTTGCAACACACATCAGTGACGTTTTGACGAGATTTTTTTAGGATAGTAACCACATCATAGCTGGCACAACCACCTAACCCAAGTAATATCAGCTCCATTGGGCTTGCTCCATGTTGCTTGTCTGCGTCAATATGAACAGTTTGTCCTGATGGGGCAGTGCCGATGAAATGGACGTTGTCTTGCCACTCAATTTGGGCGTTTAGGGGCAGATTAGCTTGGGTTGTGTTGGTCATGGGGAATCCTATATTTAGTGAATGTTTGAGTTATTAGATTTTACAACGTGTGTTGATTTAATACCAAACCCAAGGATTTTTTATAGCGAGAAAAGCAAGCGAAGATAGTGCAAATAGTACAGCAAGCAAGCTTGACCAAGCCATGGAAATTTTTGGGAAAGGGATAAGAACCGATTGATGTATTTTATGCCTGTATGCTCAATGTCTTTGGTGTTACGAGTAACTAATATTAAATCATGCACAATGGCGGTTGCAACACATTGATTGTCTTCAATGTGTTGGGGTTATTTAGTTTAGATTTTCAGAATGGTTATTGAGTTTGGATTATAGCAGAGTTTGGAAGCAATGGTGGCATGGCCCTGACAGAAGCGGTATCGAGCCGTTGGCTGTGGTGTGGCGGACTTGGCTGGGGGCGATGAGATAGGAGCGTATGGCAGGATAAGCCACAAAAAATCCAAAAAAGTTAGGGTGGTTAAGGGCTTGATTTTGTTTTGGTTTTTTGTGAAACATTTTATCGCAAAATACTGTTTCACTTTTGGGGCGTTTCTTGGTTTAATAGTGTCATTGTTACGCATTTTGTTTGTTATTTGCTGTTTTTGGTGATTAATGGGCAAAATGGGATTTTTATAATGAATCTTTTTTATTTTATAATGTATAGGTAATCGTCATGATTGATACAGATGGCTTTCGTGCCAATGTCGGTATCATCTTGGCCAATACACAAGGACAAGTTCTGTGGACAAAACGTGTCGGTCATAATTCGTGGCAGTTCCCTCAAGGGGGGATTGACCATGGTGAAACGCCAACAGATGCGATGTATCGTGAGTTATGGGAGGAGGTTGGTCTTTGTCCTTGCCATGTGAAGTTGCTTGCGGTAACAGAGAATTGGTTGCGTTATCGTTTGCCAAAACGCTATATCCGCCATGGTAATTATCCGCTGTGTATTGGGCAAAAACAAAAGTGGTTTTTGCTTCAGCTAGATGAGCCAAACACAAAACATATTCGTTTTGATACCAGCAAGCCTGAGTTTGACCATTGGGAATGGGTAAGTTATTGGTATCCTTTAAATCAGGTGGTACATTTTAAACGTGGGGTGTATCGTCGAGCATTGCAACAACTCGCTCGTGAGTTGCCATTGAAAGATGAATTACAGTTGCAATTACCCAGACGTATTTTGGACAATCATTTGATTGCTTAGTTCGTTGTTTTTGGTTATTGTGATTGAACGAATTGAACGAACCGCCTTGGGGTGGTTCGTTTTTTTTGTTTTGTGAATGGTTTTGTGAATTTGTGGGCTTTTTCTGGGTAAAAAGTTTGTTATGATAGCGGTAATTTTTTATTGGTGATTAAAATTATGGCAAGTTTACACCCTCAATTTGACCCTGTGGCGTTGGCATTGGGTCCTGTGCAAGTGCATTGGTATGGGCTGATGTATTTATTGGCGTTTGCAGCCGCTTATGGGTTGGCGTGGTATCGGACAACCAAGCGATCAGATTGGAACACGGATATGGTGTCTGATTTGGTATTTTATGGGGCATTGGGAGTGATACTGGGTGGCCGTATTGGTTATGTGCTGTTTTATCAATTGGATAAGCTGTTTGCCAACCCTGGTTATTTGTTCCGAGTTTGGGAAGGTGGTATGTCCTTTCATGGTGGTCTTATTGGGGTGATACTGGCCATGATATTTTTTGCCCACAAATACAAAAAGACAGCGTTTGAGGTGTTAGATTTTGTTGCCCCTTGTGTGCCAACAGGGTTATTATTCGGTCGATTGGGTAATTTTATCAATGGTGAGTTGTGGGGTCGGGTGTCTGATGGCAGTTATCGTTGGTTGATGTATTTTCCACAGGCGGTGCATTTTGATGCCCAACTGTTACAGTCTAATCCAAACTTGCGTGAGCTGGCATATCAGATAAACGGCATGGATTTACTGCCCCGTCATCCATCACAGTTATATGAGGCGTTTGCTGAGGGGTTTTTGTTATTTATCCTACTTTGGTGGTTTTCTGCCAAACCTCGCCCACGTATGGCGGTATCAGCGATGTTCTTATTAGGCTATGGTTTTGCTCGTTTTGTCATTGAGTTTTATCGTCAGCCTGATGCTGACCAAGGATTTATCCTATTGGGTTGGGTTACTAAGGGGCAGATGCTGACATTACCGATGATTGTGGCAGGATTGGTGTTATTATTACTGGCGTATCAACGTCATATGTATGATTGGGGTGGGAAGCATTATTAACGCAATAAATAACGCAATAAAGCCAATGGCATGCCATTGGCTTTTTTATGTGACCAAATAACCACGACTACTGAGCGGTAGGCTCTGCGATGGGTGCTTCGGCGGTGGCAGTGGCATCATCAGGAGCGTCGTTGTTTATGCTGTCAGATTCATCGATGATGGTGGCGTTATCTAACTGAGCACTGGCATCAGTATTCACTTCGTGGCGGTCAGCCACCGCAACGTCTGATGCCACATCACTGGGGGTGGTCTCAGCCAGTTCGGTTGCCACGTCAGTTGCGGCTAAGGTCACAGCGGTGTGATGGTCGCCTGCTGGTCGCATATAAGCAGCAATGGCAATCCACAAAACCATGGCTAAAAATAGCAACGTACCGATGAGTGCATAGCTGATTTCTTTGATTGGGTTGTTGGCAACCTCGTGGTGTGTCTCTGCCATGGTGTTGTCCCTTTAAATAAGTGATGAAAAATATACAACATGATGGGGTTATTATATAACAAAATCTTCTGCATCAAAACAGCCAACAGATTAAAACCTTGATTTTTTTATGGTTTTGGTTTGTCTGTTCGCTTGCCCAGCCAAATAGCTAAGCAAGCTTAATAAAAACGTCAATACCAGTATGGGATAATGCCCAAAGCGGACAAATGGCGTTTGTCCTGTGTAAGCTTGCACCTCACCTCTGAGTACGGTGCGCTCAAACTGGGGAGCTTGCTTTATGATGCGTCCTTTGTCATCAATGATGGCAGTCACACCCGTGTTGGTGGCTCGCACAAACCAACGTCCCGTTTCCAGCGATCGCATTTGTACCATTTGCAAATGCTGTAATGGCCCAGCCGACGTCCCAAACCACGCATCATTAGAAATTGTCAATAAAAAATCACTGCCAATGGCGTTTTTGCGGGTGGTGTCAGGGTAGGCAACTTCATAACAAATTGCCACGCCCATGTTGCGTCCACGCACACCAAGTGGGGCTTGCTTGGCAGAACCACGGCTATAGCTCATCAAATTTTGCATGCCTGCCAAATTGGGGAATAAGTTGAGCATGCCTTGAAAGGGAATGTATTCACCAAATGGCACAAGGCGTTGTTTTTTGTATAATTGCCCAGCCTCTGTGTCAGTACCAATGCCTGCTTGAGACCCCAATACGATGACGCTGTTATAAAACGGTGGGTATGGATGAATGGCAGGGTCATAGGCAGCATCATCTTTATAAGGAATGCCTGTTATCCAAGTGGTGTTATTCTCTTTGGCAATTTTTGCCATTTCACTGATAAAGCCCCATGCTTCGGTTTGAAACATGGGAATGGAAGACTCTGGCCAGACCACCACATCTTGCTTCCATTCATCACGAGTAAGCTTGGCATAAATCTCAAGCGTCTTAAGTTGGTATTCTCTAAGCCATTTTAAATCTTGCGGAATATTGCCTTGAATCAGGGATACCGTTAGCGGTGCTGTGTCTTTTGGCTTGGTCCATTGTGGGTTGATAAGCCATAATGCCAGCGGTGCTGTCATGATGACACTGGTGATAAGCAAATATCCTGCTCGTCGGTAGGCGACTTCCACAAGACTTGCCGCCAACAGCACCGCAACGAACGACACCGCCAACACCCCAAACACAGGCGCAATGGACGACAGCCAATACTGTTCAGTGAACGCATAACCAACAAACAACCATGGAAAACCTGTGAACAGCCATGTTTTTAGCCATTCTTGAATGACCCAAAGGGCAGCAAAAGCAAATGGCTGTCTGCCCATAAAACGATGAAACAGCCAAGCCAAAATGCCATGAAACAGCCCCATGCCCAGCCCCATGGCAAAAATTGCCAGCAATGCCCATACCACAGGAACATCACCATAGGTATGAATGGACGTATAAAGCCAGAACGCCCCCACACACCAATAGCTTGTGCCATAAACCTGACTGATGACAAACGCTTGTTTTGAGTTGGTACTTGAGCGAATTTGGGCATACAAAATGGCAGGAGAGATGATGGCGATTATCCAAATCCCATAAGGGGCCAGAGACAAGCTAAACATCGCCCCTGATAATAAAGCGACCAGTAAACTTAGCACAAAGGGCAACCGCTGAGCTTGTTGATGGCTGTTTTGTTGATTTAGGCGTTGTTGTAACGATTGGGTGGATAAACGCATGGTTGGCTCGGACGATGACATAAAATTCGTCTATGATAACAATTTGTCAGCAACTTTACATGAAAAACTCACCCTAGCAAACGCCACACTCTAGCATTGGCTTATTTGTGTTGATGCTAAGTTACTGACACTTGGCAAATTACTGATGGGCCAGCGTGGGACACAACTGACGGCTAATCCATCTTGTTGCCCTGCTTGTAAGCGTTTATAACCAGCATAGGCAATCATTGCCCCATTGTCGGTACACAAGGCAGGCGGTGCATAATGTACTTGTGCGTTTATTTTGTTAAGGGCTTTTGTCAACTGCTCTTGTAGATACGTATTGGCACTGACTCCGCCAGCGATGACCAAATGGGTTAAGCCAGTTTGTTTAAGGGCTTTCACGCATTTTTGTGTTAAGGTATCGACCATTGCCTGCTCAAAACTTGCGGCGATGTCTGCCCTGATTTTGCAGTCGTGGTTAGCGCCTTTGGTGTCTTTAATCAGATTATGCACAGCGGTTTTCATGCCACTAAATGAAAAATCCAATCCCTTATGTTGCATGGGTCTGGGCAAATCATAGGCGTGTCGATTGCCATTGTTTGCCAATTTGGCGATATTAGGTCCACCCGGATAAGGCAAACCCAACATTTTGGCGGCTTTGTCAAAACATTCACCTGCCGCATCATCTATGGACTCGCCAAGCAGTTCATAATCACCCAAACCATGAGCCGCCAACAGTTGTGTGTGTCCACCAGAAACCAATAAGCAGACAAATGGAAAGCTTAAATTTGGGTTGGCGATGAGCGGAGCAAGCAGGTGTCCTTCCATGTGATGCACCCCGATGGCAGGCACGCCCAAACCATACGCCAAACTGCGACCAAATAACGCCCCTGTCATCAATGCCCCTATCAGCCCCGGCCCTTTGGTAAAGGCAACGGCATCAATATCAGACTTGTTTAGCTCACAGTGTGCCAATAACTCATTTAACAGTGGCACAAGCTTGCGAATGTGGTCACGACTGGCAAGCTCAGGCACAACGCCACCATAAATGGCGTGTAGCTCTACTTGTGAATACAGCACCTGCCCAAGCAATCCGTGATGTGGCTTGCTCATCTGCTCACTGTCAAAAATTGCCAGCCCTGTCTCATCACAAGATGTCTCTAATCCCAGTACTTTCATGATGTCCACCCACCCTTTTTATCCACACAACCTGTCTTTATCCACACAGTTTTTGCCCAAATGGTTGCATCAACCGTTACGCAAAAAGTCGCCAGTGCTGACACAATGGCGACCTTACTTGCAACCAAAGAACAATCAAATACTAATGAAATGGTAATCAAATAACAACCAATGTTTGGCTGACCGTTTGATTCATTCAGTGGCATTATCTGACCAATTACTTGATGACCTGACCAGTCATATAGTCAACCGCTGCTTTTAACTCTGCGTCTGTTGCATCGTTGGCAGTGGCACGAGGTGGCATCGCCCCTTTACCATTGATGACGCTTTGATATAAGACATCTTGACCTTGTGCCAAGCGAGCTTGCCAAGCAGCTGCGTCATCTAGCTTAGGAGCACCTGCCACACCAGCGTTATGACATACTGAACATTTGCTGTCGTATAGCTCTTTACCCACGCCTGCTGCCGCTGCTTGTACATCACCCCCTGCATCGGTAGCGGTGGGTTCGGTAGTGGCTGATTCTGGCGGTTCACTTACGGTATCAGCTGTTGCCACAGCAGTATCAGCAGGGGGGGTGTTGGCAGTGATGGTGGCAGGTTCATCAAGTACTGGCTCTGGAGTGGCTTCACGAGCGGCAGCGGCAGCTTCATCAACTTTATCAACGGCGGCGGTATGTTCATTACTGCCACCACATGCAGTCAATGCCAATATCATTGCCAATGCACCACTTTTACAGGCTAAGGCAAGTTTGTTTGATTGGGTGAGTTGTGTTGTTTTCATAACTTTATCCTTTTATGCACATAAGCATTTATTAAAACCATCGTTTATTAAAACCACAATTTTTAAAACCACAATGTTTATATTGCTATCATAACATAATTTATCAGATGCTACCAATGCTTGGGATAAGGCGTGTTATACTACTTGTTACAATGTAATATTTACAATGTGATACGATGATGATGTTGATAAATAAGATATGCCAAGTGGGGGCGGCTTTTGGGTGTGTGTTGTTCATGCTGGTGTTGCCCATGATTGCCCATGCCCAGCCGTTTGCTGATTGTCAAAAGATGTTTGCCATGGGGCAGCCGCCAGCTTATTCACAGGATAAGCTGACTGTACAGACTGTACCACTTTGTTTTTCTGGCTTTGCGGTGATGTATTCAGGGGTGGCACGCACGCCGTTATGGTCGGCAGAGTATCTTGACCGTCAGCGATTGACAGCGGCTGGCAAGCTTGAGCGTCGTGATAACTTCCATGCAGAAAGCCGCCTACCGATTAACAAGCAAGCAACTTTGGCTGACTATAAAGGCAGTGGTTATGACAGGGGGCATATGGCACCCAATGCGGACATGGCAACGCTGACCCAACAATATGAAAGCTTTAGCCTTGCCAACATCACCCCACAAACGCCTGAGTTAAACCGTTATGTTTGGCGAGATGTTGAGAGCCATACCCGTTATCTGACCCAAAAGCATGGCTCAGCGTATGTGGTAACAGGTGTGGGCTATGCCACAGCAAACTTGACCCAGATTAATGGGCGTGTGCTTGTTCCCAGTCATTTATTTAAAGCCGTTTATGTGCCAGAATTGAACCAAGCAGCCGCTTATTATGCCAGTAATGATGCGTCTGGGCGGGTGGTGGTCGTTAGCCTTGATGAGCTGGCGATGTTGACAGGCATAGATGCCATGCCTGCACTGGATAAAGCGGTGAAAGCTCAAGCGATGCTGTTGTCATTGCCCAATCAACATTCAGACGCACAACATGATGACATGACAGCTCAAGATGCCCCTTGGTGGGTCATTGTCATCACCAAAGTGGTGCGGTGGCTATTGCACCAGTTGGGTTAATCCGTGGGTTTTGTTCAATATTTTTAGCCATCTGCTCAGTATTTTGGGCATCAGATGTCAGTTAGGTTGGTGGAGAGATGCCATGATAGACCCTTATCAAAACAATGCCCAAAGCATGCAAGTGGGCAACCTTATCATTGAAAATCAAGAAGACAAAATCAGCATCTATGGTGATATTGACTTGTGCCAAAATGCCCAAGGATTAAAAGATGCCAAAACGCTACAGACATTGATAAACCGCATTGTGCAGGTGTTAGAAACACAGTGCTTGACCACCAACCATGAGCCACAGAGTCAAACCACTCTGTCCTTAAACACCCAACAAGTCAGCAATCCTTTTTTGTAATCCACAGGGTTAACTTGACAAAAATCCAATAAATGTTAAATAACTTGAAAGGTTCAATCATTGGGTTTTTGATGTCATGTCAAATTTTATAGGAATTCTACATGTTAGGATAGTTTGGTCCACCACCCCCTTCTGGCGTTACCCAAGTGATGTTTTGTGATGGGTCTTTGATGTCGCATGTTTTGCAATGCACGCAGTTTTGGGCATTGATGACAAATTCAGCACCATCTGCTTTTTGTACCACTTCATACACCCCAGCAGGGCAGTAACGCTGGGCAGGCTCAGCATAGATTGGCAAGTTTACTCCAATCGGCACACTTGGATCGGTTAATTTTAGATGCACAGGCTGGTCTTCGGCATGGTTGGTGTTGGATATGAACACCGAAGACAGCTTATCAAAGGTCAGTTTGCCATCATATTTGGGATACTTCGGCATAAACGCATGTGCTGAGCGTTCTAGTTGGGAATAATCTGGCGTGGTGTCATTGATGGTCAATGGCATCTTACCACCCAAAAGGTTATGCTCAACAAACGTAAAACCACCGCCCATAAACATTCCCATGCGGTGCGTGGCAGCGGCAAAGTTACGAGCTTCATAATTATCTTGATACAGCCAAGAATCTTGATACAGTCTGGTATAAGCGATGACTTCGTCATGCTGGCGACCAGTGCTGACCGCTTCATAAATGGCTTCAGCCGCCAACATGCCTGATTTCATTGACGTGTGTGTGCCTTTGATTTTGGCGGCGTTTAAAAATCCTGCATCATCACCAACCAGTACCCCACCAGGGAAAGTCAGTTTGGGCAGTGAGTTTAACCCACCTTTGACCAATGCCCTTGCACCATAGGACACCCGTGTACCTCCTTGTAAAATATCACGGATAACAGGGTGAGTTTTTAGTCGTTGTAGTTCGTCAAAGGGGGACATGTATGGGTTATGGTAAGACAAATCGATGACTATGCCAAAGCTGACTTGGTTGTTTTCGTCATGATACAACCACCAGCCTCCTGTTGAGCCAGTCTCGGTCAATGGCCAGCCCAAGCCGTGCATCACCAAACCTTCTTGATGTTTTTCAGGTTTGATGTCCCACAGCTCTTTAAGTCCGATGCCATAATGTTGTGGGTCGGTGTCTTTATCCAGATGAAAACGACTGATTAAGCGTTTGCCCAGATGCCCACGGCAACCTTCGGCAAATACCGTATATTTGGCAAGTAGCTCATAGCCAGGTTCATAGCCAGCTTTATGTGAGCCGTCTGCTGCCACCCCCATATCACCTGTCAACACACCTTTGACTGAGCCATCATCGTTATACAATATCTCAGCAGCAGCAAACCCAGGGAACATCATCACGTCAAGTTCTTCGGCTTGCTCCGCCAGCCAACGCACCACATTGCCCAATGAAACAATGTAATTGCCTTCATTGTGCATGGGTTTGGGTATCAAAGCATCAGGCACTCGGGTGGCTTTGGTGGCAGAACGTAAATAGTAAAATTGGTCTTCGGTTGCTGTTACACGCACTGGGGCATTTTTGCTTTTCCAATCTGGGATAAGCTCGTCTAATGCCCTTGGCTCTATCACCGCACCTGACAAAATATGAGCCCCAAACTCAGAACCTTTTTCAACCACACAAACCATAAACTCTTCATTGCCTGCTTGTTGTGCCAGCTGACGTAAGCGAATGGCAGTAGACAATCCAGCAGGTCCACCGCCGACGATGACAACATCGAATTCCATCGACTCTCGTTCTATAGCCTGCATAATAACTCCTTATAATTTATAATCAATTTTCTGTATATGTTTGTTAAAACGTTTGGTAAATTTAATAAAAACATCACATTCATCAGCTATTATAAAAGATAAACATCATTTTCACGAAAAATATGCCATAAAAGCGTGACTAAAGGGTTACTGAATTTTTAGATGACATATTTTCTTTATCAACATCAGCAATAAACATGAATGCCATCAATCACCATGCCATCAATCACAACAGAGTATGTCCTTAGCCATGTCAAAAACCAACCTTTTGCTTGATACTCACCCATTAAGCATCGCATGCACAACACCGACAGCAGATAGCCCCATCGGTGTGTTTGATTCGGGGGTGGGTGGTCTATCAGTATATCGACACTTACGCCAACAACTGCCTTACGAGCGTTATCTGTATTATGCCGATACCAAGCATGTCCCCTATGGCAGTCGCACCGCCGAAGACATCAGCCATTTGGCCTTAACTGGCATTGATTGGTTAATTAGGCAGGGGTGCAAGCTGGTGGTGGTGGCGTGTAACAGTGCTTCTGCCCATGCGTTGAATCAAGCACGCTTGCGATATCCAACCATACCCATCGTGGGTCTTGTGCCAGCATTAAAACCTGCTTTGGCTTATGTGCAAGCCAAAAACGCCCAACTGACCCAAGCATCTGCCAACTTGAGCAACCACTTGAGCAACCATGTGGCAGTATTGGCAACCATGGCAACCTTGCATGGACAACTGCTTAATGATGTGATGGTTCAATTTGCCACACCCCATGGCATCAGGGTGAGTAAATGGTATGAACCAGCGTTAGTGCCTTGGGTAGAAAGGGGCATGCCACCGACAGATGCCACCGCTGAGCGACTGCGTAAGATGCTGATGCTATTTGCCAAGCAAGGGGTACAGGCCATTGTGCTGGGCTGTACGCATTATCCATTTTTTAAGGAATTTTTATTAAATCAAATGGTGGTTCAAGGGCATGACATGGCGTTGTTTGACTCTGGTGATGCCATCGCACGGCGAGTGAAGCAATTATTGGCTGAGCAAGGTTTGTTAATGTCACCCAAAAACATGCCACAAAAAAACACCTTAGCGGTCAGCAACTGCCTTGGCAATCAACACAGCAAACCCAATCCACATCAGTTGCAATTTTTTGCCACGGCAATGACGCAAGGCTTAAGTGAATTGGTGATGAAGCTCTGTGGTGAAGAGGTGTTGGTTGATGCCATTGATGGTTGATAAAAATGATGGTTGATAAAATTAGGATTAAATAAGAATGATGGGTCGATTAAAAAATTGACACAAAACAAATGATACAAAAAAATTGATAAATGTTTGTCATTTGCCATTCGCATTTTGCTGGGGCTATGTTAGAATTTTATATTTAGCTTAATAACAGTACGCTTAATAACAGTACGGTATTGATGAACAACATTGATAAATAACACGGTTTGTTTTATTTATCGTTTTTTATCGTCTTTGTTTTTTGGGCATGGTGTACCATTTAGCCATTTGAAAATGGCCATTTAAAAATTTAGCACCTTGCCAATTTCGCTAACCGCTTTTTGTCTTCATCAGCCACCACGCTTGAGGTTACTTTGCCAAACCGCCGTTATCACATTCATGTCATATGTGCCAATGATGACCAATCATCATCACTGGACGCATTGACGTTGTATTTTGAACGCCGAGCATTTTTGACTTTTGATTTGGCGTTGGGCGATGTGCTGGCAAGTAATCACAGTCGCCGTCGCATTGATGAATGTGATTATGTGTTGCTGTTAATTGGTGACAGCTATGGCAAGCCGAATAACACAGGTGTCAGCCAACTGCACTTAAGTTACATCAATGCCAGAACCAAGAATAAACCCATGCTGATTTTGCGAAAAATCCGCAGTGGTCGTGGCACACACAAAGGTCTGTCACGCCAGCTGACAGATTTAATCCGCTTGATTGAACAACAAAATTCAGGGCAAATCTTGTACTATGACGACCAAACAGACCTTGAACAACTGCTTGAATTCCCTTATTTACAAATGCTTTCTGAACACCCTGCCAAAGGCTGGATAAGAACCGAAAACGTCATCGAAGAGACACTATTAACCACCTTTAATGCCATCAAAAAAAGCGAAATATCCCCCACCAAAAGCTCTGTCTTCAAAAGCTCTATTTTTGATGCCATTGACGCTGATACAGCGATTGATGCTAGAATAACTGATGCCAAGATGGCAGACCATGACGATAGTCAGACCCAAGCCAATTTATCATCTGACATCTGTGACACCGTCATTGATTTGAGTGATGACATCATGCTTAATTTCTCCACCCATGCTTATGAAGGTGGCAATCTAAGTGAAGTGTCATTTTTGGCGGTGGTGGCGTGGCGAGACATTGTCACAGCGTTGAATAAGCTACAGACGCAATTCACCAGCACAGGCATTCAACGGTGTGTTAACGACTTGGTGCATGAACAAGCCTTAGATTTGGTTCAAGATGTCAGACCCAATGCTCATGCGGTGTCACGCACGCAAGTTGCCACGGCTGAGCAAGAATGGGTAAAATCGCAACTATTGGCGGCAGGTTGGATTGCAGTCGCTCAAACGGGTGGGCGTGGCAAACGCAACTTTTATCAAGTGACTGATAAAGCAAAAAGGGCTTTGGCTGAGTAAAAGATTGATATTATCACCATGACCATCAGCACCATTGGTACTATGATTGGCACTGTTATCGGAGAAACATCATGACAAATGCACAAAACACTGACACACAAAACACTGACACACAAAATACTGACGCACGCATTCAAAAGCTCGATGAGTTGGCAGAGACCATGCGTCAAGCTGACCAATATCATACCTTAGAAGAACAAACCGCTGACATGAAGCGTCGTGGGATTAATGCCACTGAGCAATACGCTGAATGGGACGATGAAGATACTGCTGAAGATGATTGGGGCGATGCCACTTGGAAAGAAAATGGCAAATGGGAATCCAAAACCCCAGCAGATTTAGATGATGATACTGTGACACCACCGCCAATCGTTTAATATTCAGTGTTGAATGTTAAGATAAACTGCTAAGGTTGGGGCTACCTTCGCTTGTGTGTGGTTGGTGATTGAATCGTAGCTACCAAAATCGTGGCTACCGAAGCGAACTTTTATCAGACCAATCAGATGAGTTGCCCATGATCAGTTGATAAAATTTTTGCCCAGCTCGACCATCAGCAGGCACTACCCCATGACGGCGTTGGTAATCTTGGATAGCACGGCGGGTATTGTCACCAATGATGCCATCAACGTCACCAATGTCATGGCCTGCATTCAATAACGCTTGTTGAATTTCTCTGGCTTGGCGACGACTGATGCCAGCATCATCGGTTGGCCATGCACGGATAAAGCCAGTTGAGCTTGGGTGGACATTGGTCTGCCCTGTTTTAATCAAATGTGATAGCTGAGCGATGCCTAAGGCATAATTCTCTGACGCATTATAAGAATAAAAAGTGTCAAAGTTTTTGCCCACCAAAAACGCAGGACCATTCAATCCAGCAGGCAACAACAACCCTGCATGGTTTAAGTCATTGGGTAAAGGGCGACCATCGGCCAGGGTGATGCCTTGATTACGCCAATGACTCATGGGTTTTTTGTTTTTACGGTTACTGACTGCCCAATAACCAGCTGGCAATTTGACTTCATAGCCCCACGGCTCACCATAACGATAGCCCCGTTTTGCCAAAAAGTTAGCGGTAGAAGCCAGTGCGTCAGGCACGCTGTTGACCAAATCTTTGCGACCATCACCATCAAAGTCAACCGCCAATTCCAAAAAAGTGCTGGGCATGAACTGTGTTTGCCCAAATGCCCCTGCCCAAGAACCTGTCATGTCATGTATGTGAATGTCGCCACGCTCAAGGATTTTTAACGCATTGGCATACTCACCCCGAAAATATGACTGACGGCGATCAAAGCAAGATAAGGTTGCTAAAGATTCAATCAATGGTTTTTTACCCAAAGTTTTGCCAAAATTGGATTCCACACCCCACACGCCCAACACGTCTTCAGCTTTAACCGCATAACGCTGTTCAATTTGGCTTAAGGTGTTTGCCCACTGACGGCGGGCTTGAACGCCATCTTGTACCCGCTCTGCGTCGACCAATGCAGACAAATAATCCCAGACATTCTTTTGAAACTCTGGCTGATGGTTAAGCGACTGTATGACGCTGGGGTCAGGTTGGCTTGGGCGATAACGAGCAAAGCTTGAGCGGACGCTGGCAAACTGATTGCTGTTTTGCAAACGGCTCAAGCACTGCTGAAACTCGGCATTGGACAGATTGGGAGCAGGCGGTTTGGCGGCGGCGTGGCTGGTCAGCATCATCGCCGTGATTGCTGTGATTGCCATGGGCAAAACAGCAACATGGACATTGATATATTGACGCTTAGGGCGAACATCAGGGCGAACATCAAAGCGAGCGTCATTGGTGTGAGAATGAATAGACATGACAAAATCCTTCAGTATAAAATAAATGGGCCATGGGTAATGTCGATTGGTTTTTAATGATGTTGTTTACCAAATTTTGCCTTAGCTGATTTTCTGCTCTTGGCTGATTTTCTGCCTTTGGCAGCCAATTCTTTGGTAAAAACTGGCACATCACCAAACTTGTCAGAGTTGCCATTTCTGCTGACTTTGTTTGGACGGTTCAGATGATTGTGGCGTTTGAATTGTGAGCCATCCTGCCTGTTGTTGGTTTTTTTGGTGTTAAAAGTTTGTTCGTTTCTGTTGTCGCTTTTGCTGTTGTTATTGCTTTTGCTTTTGCTATTGCTATGGTTGTTGCCACGACTGCCACGACTGTCATTGGCAAAGCGGTTGCGTTGACTGGCACGGCGACCACGGTTACGCCCTTTTTTGGCTTCGTCAAAACGGCGGTCAGCGGTGTTGATGCTTGGCTCTAAGCCGTCTACTTCGGCGATGGTCATATGACGTTTAAGATAACGATTGATGGCATCGAGCTGTTTGCGGTCATCAATGCCACATAAGTTCATGGCGATGCCTGTGCGACCAGCACGTCCACTGCGTCCGATGCGATGGACATAATCTTCAACTTGACGGGGCATGTCATAGTTAATGACGTGGGTGATGCCACTGATATCAATGCCACGAGCTGCCACATCGGTGGCGACTAAGATGTCCACTTTACCTGCTTTAACATCGCTTGTGATGCGATTGCGTTTGGATTGTGGTAGATCTCCATGCAAGTAGCGGACTTTATGCCCTTTTTCGTTTAAACGATTGGCAAGGGTTTCACTGCTGTGTTTTGTGGCAGTGAAAATGATGGTTTGCCCACGATTTTTGTCATTGAGCAGGGCATCTAGTAAGTTGTTTTTATGATGCAAATCATCACAATAATAGGCGAACTCTTCGATATGAGCAGACTGCACTTTAATGGCGATGCGTTTAGGGTCAGTGGTGAAGCTTTCGGCGATTTTCCCCACCGCTCCGTCCCAAGTGGCAGAAGACATGATGGTTTGACGGCTGGCAGGTGTGGCGGTCATAATGGCCTTGATGTCATCGGCAAAACCCATGTCTAACATGCGGTCAGCCTCATCGAGTATCAACATGTTAAGAGCAGATAAATCAATGCGACCAGCGTTCATATGGTCAATAAACCGCCCTGGGGTGGCGATGATGATTTGTACGCCTTTTTTTAAGGCTCGGATTTGTCCATGATAAGGAGCACCACCAACCAATGGCACGCTGAACACATCTTTCATCTGTGAGCTGTAACGGCGTACGCTGTCACTCACTTGGTTGGCAAGTTCACGAGTGGGGGTTAAGATGACGGTATGTACCTGAGATTTTTTGGATTGGTTACGGATAATGGTGTCCAAAACAGGCAACACAAATGCTGCTGTTTTACCACTGCCTGTTTGGGCAGACAACAGCAAATCCTTGCCTGCCAAGGCAGGGGGAATGGCTTGGGCTTGAATGGGTGTGGGCGCATCATATCCACTGTGATTCAATGCTTTGAGTAGTTGCTTTGACAATGCCAAATCAGCAAAGCTGATGCAGTCTATTGGGTTGGCATTGGCATGGATTGTGGGGTTGCTATTTATGGTTTGGGTGTTGTGCATGATATGTCCATGATGGGGTTTGCCAGCTGATATTGGCAAAAAATAATGGCACAACAGCGATAAGCGTCAATTCACAAAAAGCTTGTTTGATTTAAAAAAGCTTAAATAAAAAACTTAAACTAAGGACAAGCAAGCATAAATCAAGACAAAAACAACGGACATTCCTTGGATAATTTGTCGTTGTTTTAAGACGTATTTTGAGTGTTGTTACCGAAGAATGGTTGGCAAACTGCCAACAACAAAATCATCGGCAACAATTATTAAGGCTTGTTCAGGCGTGTGAGCCTGACAAATCAAGCCAACAGGTCGTCTCCAGACCCAATCGGTGGCGATGTTATCAATCAGCAAAAACAGATTATAACACAGACATCACCGCTTTAAGGCAAATTTCTTTTGTTTTTTTGCCGTCATCTCATTGATGGCGTATTCAATCTCGCTGTCATCTAAATCAGAGATTTGATGCAACATTTGCATGGTGTCCGCCTTTAGCACATAACGGGCATAGTGAGCGATGTTCTTGATGCGTTGGTCAAATTGCAAACACTGGCTGTCGGCATCAGTGTGTAGATAGTTTAGGCGGATAAGGGCATTGATAAAACTGGTGAATAAGGAGCGGTCAAAGGCATCAGGAATGTCATCGGCATGTAACACTGATAGGCGTTGCCCCAGTAGCTGGCTTAAATCAACCACCTGTTCAGCACTGAGCTTACCTGAGCCTTGCTGTGCCAGTAATGCCAAGGTCATAAAATAGCGTTCAAGGCTTTGCTCCACAGGTGAGCCAAGCAGTTTCAGCTGTTGGTATGGCTCACTGTGCTGTTCAGGGGCTGCCAAGATGTCTGTTCCCAAATCCACCATCAAGCCCAGCTCAATTAGGTTATCCAGCTGGCAATCAATGGTTTTGTTAAGATTGCGAGAAGAATATTTTAAAAACAGTTCACTTTGTAAAAATGGATACAACAAACTGGTGATGTCATGTACCAGCGTTCTGCTTAAGCGTCCATTGCCTGCCATCAATGCTGCTAAAAATGATGGCAAAATGAACACATGCAAAATGTTGTTCCGAAAGTAGCTTAATAAAGCCGCTTGATTGTTCGCCACTTGTATCATATCGCCTAAGATGTGCGGTGTTCGCTCAATCAGCTTAAGTTTGATGCCATAATCAATGATGGCTTTTGGGGTCATTTGGGTAATGGTGGTGTCGGCATCATAAGGCATTTCCCTTGCAAGGCGTTGATACAATGCAAGCTGTTTTTGACAACTGTCTTCGTCCAGTGCTGATTTTGGGGTGGATAACAGCACCAGCCCAAGCAGTGATACTGGCGTAACCACGGCGGCTTTGTTGATGTTTTGTAAGATTTTTACCCCAATATTTTCAACCATTTGAGTGATGGTGTTTGTTAACACAATGATGTCAGCATCATCAGTGTCTTTGTTGGTTTGAGCATGATTGGTTTGAGCATGGTTTGCTTGAACATTAAATTTATCCATAAAGTCTTGCAAATACAGTGGGCTACCAAAGCTCAGATGTACCGTGCCAAAGATGCGTTCTATCTTACGGCTGACCTTTAACAGCCCAAGTAGGGACTCGCTTTCTTTGGGCTTGCCTTTGAGTTCTCCCACATAAGTTGCCCCTTCCATGATGCGTTCATAGCCAATATAGGTGGGGATAAACACAATCGGCTTGCTTGCTTGACGCAAGTGACTTTGCACTGTCATTGATATCATGCCAAGCTTGGGTGGCAGTAATCGACCTGTGCGTGAGCGACCCCCTTCAATAAAGTATTCAATGGGCTGATTGCGACAGATGATGCTGTGTACGTATTCTTTAAACACAGTGGCGTATAATTCATTGCCTTTAAAGCTACGACGCATAAAAAACGCCCCAGCACTTCTGAGTATTTTACCCAAAATAGGAATGTTTAGGTTATTGCCTGCCGCCACATAAGGAATGGATAAGCCATGTTTATAGATGATAAAGGACAATAGCAGATAGTCAATGTGGCTGCGATGGCATGGTACATAGATGATTTCATGGTCATCTGCCAATTCACGAATCCGTTCAAAATGCTGTACCTGCACACCATCATATAGTTGCGTCCATAGCCAATTTAAAAAATGCTCAAAAAAACGGATAACAGGATAAGAATAGTCGGTGGCAATCTCATTAAGATAACTGCGAGCCTTTTGGCGGACGCTGGCGATGGGTTTGTCTGTTTTTTGGCTTTCTTGCTCAATGGCGTGGCGAATGGCAGGCGAGTATAACAGCTTGTCAATGACGTTGCGTTTGTCTGATAAGTCAGGGCCTAAGATGCTGGCACGGCGTTTATCCAAAAAGACAGTCAGCTGATGATGAATACTAAGGGTTAATGACTGTTGGGCTTGTTGTGTGGTTAATAGAGCTGTGCTGGCAGATGGCTTATGTGGTTGGGTTGCGTTGTCGGTATTGCCGTGTGTGCCACTTTGGGCAATCAAGTCCTTAAGGTACATGGGCTTGTGAAACTGCACATAAGTGTCTCGCCCCATGATGCCAATGTTAAACAGCTGTTTGCTGATGCTAGGCTCTTGCCAGTTATCAGCCACCAACAGCTTAAACAGTGAGTCTTCTTTTTCAGGTGCTCTTCCCCAAATGATGGTAACAGGCACCAAACGAATGGTCAGCTCTGGGTGAGCCAAACTTGCCGCCACCAATCTTGCCAGTCTTGGTGATAATTTGCCTGATGCCAAGTTAGCCTTGCTGGTATGATTGCCATTATTAGCATTGGGGTGATGTAAAAACAAAATTCCTGCATGTTCATCAATGCCAAAACGGGCATCTTGCACCCCCACCAATGCGGGTGGCAAATGATATTCTTGGGTTTGTAAATCAATCAACACGCTGTTTGAGCGAGAATAGTCCTTTAGCACATAAAAGGTTAGGGTATCTTTATTGGGGCTTAAATCAGGCAATTCACCAACCAGTTGCGGTTTGACCGCCACCGCCAATGCCTGCCCAGATGCCTTTCGGTATAGGTTTTTAAATAAAGATGGCATAAAGACAGATGAACGGTCATCTGATTCTGATTGGCTTGATGATGGGGAAAGGTGTCTGTTACGTCGGCGATTCAGCATGGGTTACCTAAAAATGTGTTCACAACATGATATGATGCTATGATGCCATAATTGCAATAAAAATCCCAACAAAAAAGGCAGACGCAGACCTATCACGGTAAAACGTTGGTTTCCGATTAGCCACATTCACAGACCTAATTCACAGACCTAGTCAAAAATGGCATATTTGGTTAATATGACCACGTTAGACCATGTGAATAAGCCCATTTCAATAAGCCCATGTATCAACAAACGTAGCGATATTTCTATGAACAGCACTCACTCCCACGCCAATAAAATATCCAGACAAGCCAAACTGGTCAAACAGCTGATAGACACACTGACGCTGATGGAAATTGAGCGGACAGCGGACAACACAACAGCAGACGTTGATGCTCCTGTGCATCTGTTGCCAGAGCATGATGCTCATCATCACCGCTTATTCATCGGACAAAGCCGTGATTTTGTCGGTCCACGGATTTTTGGTGGGCAAGTCTTGGGGCAAGCCTTGATGGCAGCGGCGTTAAGTTTACATCAGCCTTTACATCGGCTCACCACTCAAACCCAAACAGCACCATCTGATGATAAGTTGCGTCCTTGCCATTCTTTGCATGGGTATTTTTTAAGGGGTGGCGATGTTCGTTTGCCTGTGTATTACCATGTGCAGACTCTAAGAGATGGACGCAGTCTGTCTGCCAGACGAGTCACTGCCATTCAGATTAAACACAACAAAGACAATCAGCCCATCGAACAGATTATCTTTTCGATGATAGCGTCATTTGCCCCAATGGAAGGCGGATTGGAATTTCAACCGCCCATGCCCGTATACCCACCACCAGAAGACTTGTTGAGTGAGCAAGAACTCAAAGACCAAGTGATTGGTAAAATCCCCGATGCCTTACAAGAGCGGTTTATGCGAGAGCGTCATATTCATATTAAGCCTGTTACGCCACGAGACCCCATTGACCCACAACCCATGCCACCCAAGCAAGCCAACTGGCTGTGCGTACCACAACTGGGGGCATTAGACCAGTTGGGCATTGCCCCCATTTATGTTCAGCAGGCATTGTTGGCATTTTCGTCAGATTTTTATTTGGTGGGAACAGGGCTGATGGCTCACGGCATCAGCTTTATGACCAAAGGCTTGCAAGTTGCCAGCATTGACCATAGCATGCACTTTCATCGCCCATTTGACATGAATGATTGGTTGCTTTATGACATGTGGAGCGACAACACCGCCAATGCCAAAGGGCTAAATCATGGGCAGTTTTGGCAACATGGTCAGCTGATTGCCACCACCCAACAAGAAGGGTTGATGCGGTTAAGACAAAGCGACAGCACACCTGCTCATCTATAGCAGGCATGATTGTCTTAATACCGAAGCATTCAATCAGAGATGGCCGATTTTGCAAAAAACACCGCTGACAAACCGCTTGCCACAAACCAAGCCAATGCCATCGATACCAAAGTATGGCTAAAAAAATGATCGCCTATCATCATTTTATAAAGCCCCATTGTCCAGCCGATGGCACTGACCAAAATCACATAACGCCAGCGTTTGTGTTGTAACGCAGGCACAAACGCCAAACCATATAAACCAAAGCCAGAGCTGGCATGAGCCGCAGGGAAGCATTTGGCACGCTGTTGGCTTAGTATGTCTTGCCATAAAGACAAATAAGGCTTATCACCAGCAAAAATAAGCAGTTCATGGGGGCAAGGCACATGCGTCAGCGATTTTAATGTTGCCACCAACAGCGGTGTTAATGCCAAAACAGCAAACACATATAAAATATCAGATTGCCCAAAGTTAGCCAAAGGAGCATAAATGGGGGCATCTCTCCACCCAAACAGAGATTTTGCTGAGTTGTCTGTTTTATCAGCCATTGTATTGGTATCAGCAATGAATTGACGCCATGCCAAAGTAGCAAGCAGATACACCCCAAACACAATCAACAACCATTTGGGTAATTTATAAAACAGCATGGAAAAGACAAATTGGTCTTTGCTTAATAACCAGCGGCCTTGCTCCACATAAAACCATGAACTGATGGTAACATCGACCGAACCATGCTCAATAAACACAGCAGTCATCACGATGACTGCCAATGCAAGCAGAGCTTGGTTGATGGGGCTGATGGAAGACACAGGGCGTAAAATTGACATTTGATGATTCTACCTATCTATTGGAAAGCTCCATTGGAAAGCTTATCAATCCAAAGCATTAACAAACGCTGTTTTATCTGCCGTGGCTTGTGTGCTGACATCAAATAAGTTGAGCAGTGTCGGAGTGATGGCATCGTGGCTAAAGCCAGCCGTTGGCGAATTTGCCACTGCAAATGGACTGTCTGCTCCCAACCAAAGTAACGCAGGAATGCTCAATTGTTCTTTTGGGGCAAACGCCTTAGGCATGCCATGTAAATAAACGCCTTTTTCTCCTAAGCTTTCACCATGGTCGCTTAAATATAACATGGCGGTGTCAGCGTGTGTTTGTGCTGCCAACCAATCGATGGTTTGTTTTAAAAAGTCATCAGTCGCCAATAACGCATTGTCATAAGCATTAATGACCGTTTGTCGCTCACATTCTGCCAATTCGCTACTTGTACAAACAGGCAAAAACTGAGCAAATTCATCATCATAGCGTTTATAATAAGCAGGGCCATGGTTGCCCATTTGATGCAACACTATTAATATGTCTTGATTGGCATGAGCCTTGACATGGTCATCTAAACCCACCAACATGCCCACATCACGGCATTCATCATAAGGGTTGGTGTGGCAAATGGTGTTATTGCCACCTTGAAGAGGGCTGTTTTTGTAGTCTTGATACTGTTTGGCAGGCAGGCGATTCATCACGCCTTTTGAATCAGAGTTATTATCTCGCCACAATATCGCCACGCCCAAGCGGTCTAAGGTGTCAATGACATTTTCATGGTAATCGGCGGTATCAACATCGTATTTTTCTGCTCCCAAATAACTGAACATACATGGGACAGAATATGCCGTTGATGTGCCACAAGAAGTGGCATTACCAAAATTATGCACTTGCCCTAAGCCAATGAGTTTGTCCATATGGGGGAAAGTGGCTCGCTGATAACCATTAAAAGACGCATGGTCAGCACGGGCTGTCTCACCCACCACCATCACCACCAATCTGGGCTTGCGAGTGGAGGCGGTGGTTTTTTGTATGGCATCATTGGCGTGCATGATGGTTTCGGTGGGTTTGGTGGCGTTTTTATAACTCATGCTGGCAAGCTTGCCCGCTGAATACATCACCGTTACAGGATTGGTAAAAAATCGCAACGGTTTATGCTCCCTAAAAAAACTGGCGTATTGACTGCTCAATGCCAAAATGGGCAACCCAACCAATGCCAAAGCCACAAGATAGGTAACCAGCCGCTTCATTAAGCTGACTTTGAGTGTGCCAAATGACAATGGCTGCCCAATAATCCAACAGATGGGCAAACCAGCCAACAACACAACACGGATTAAAAGCTTCATGCTTAATAAATCTTTGGTTTCTGCCGTGTCAGTTTGTAAGGCATTTTGTAGCATGGTGGTGTCATAGACAGTGCCATAGGTGTCGGTAAAATGACCAGCAAAAGCAGCGATTAAAATAAAACAAATTGCCACCGTTTTTAAGGTATGCCGATAGCCAAGCAACACCAATAAAAGTAACAAAATGCCTGTTAAGACCACCGCCAATGAAGCGATAAAAAGTGCGTGATTTGCCAATGGGTATACTGACATGACTTGTTGAAAAAATGTCACATTGGCAGTTGTGGTCAAAAATATCGCCACAATTGCCATAAACAGATAAGCATCTAACCCTTTTAAATCTTTGGTGCGGTGATGGCGGTTAGACCAAAAGCCCTTAGACCAAAAGCTGTTGGACTTTAAAAATTTGGTAAAAATGGTGTTGTGGGTTTGGTTGTGTTTAAAGGACATGGTGCGGTGTCTTATATCAGATGTCTAAAATGAAATGCTTCAAATAACATATTTGAGATGACATATTTGAGATAAAATATCTTTAAATGACATGGTTTAGTCACATCATCAGTGGTGATATTATACTGAATATTATATGGTAAGTTGTTGTAAAGCCTTAAGTTTCTCAAGCATAGGATTGCCTCATGTCTGCACAAAAACCCACACAGCCTTCCAACCCACGTTCTTCTAACCCACGGAGCAACAGCTACGCCCAAGAACATAAGGGTAAGACAGGCATTTCACGCATCATCAAGGCGGTGGGTTACTCAATAGATGGGTTTGTGGCGGCGTATAAAAATGAACCCGCTTTTCGGCAGGTGCTGTTGATAAATGTGGTGTTACTTGGGCTATTGATACCATGTCCTTTTACCATGACAGTCAAGATGATACTGGTATTTGCGTCGGTATTTTCGCTGGTGGTTGAGCTGATTAACACAGGCATCGAAGCTGCCATTGACCACACGTCCACAGAACGCCACCCTCTTGCCAAAATTGCCAAAGATGTTGGCTCAGCGGCTCAGTTTTTGGCATTGGGGCTGTTGTTGGTGTTATGGGCAATGGCGGTGGTAACCGTGAGCTGATGCGTTTTGGTTTTTTAAAGCTGACTTTATTGTTTATTAAATCATCAGTATTAGGGCATTTTTTTCAGCTCAAGAGTGTGAATAAACCGCCCTTCTACTTGCAAAACGGTTAATTGCCAACCGTCAATATCCACACTTTCTCCAGATAAATCACCAACACTGCCCAGCTTTTGCATCACCAAACCGCCCATGGTGTCCACTTCACTGTCATCAAATGCTGCGCCCAACGCTTCATTACAACTTTCAATCAATGTAGATGCTTGTACTATCCAAACATTTGGCATACTGGCATGGGGTACGATGTTGTTAATGTTGCTGTCTTCGTCTAAATCATCATGCTCATCAACGATGTCACCGACAATTTCTTCAAGCAAATCTTCCATGGTAACCACGCCAGCAAAGTTACCAAAGTCGTCCACCACCACTGCCATATGCACTTGAGTTTTTTGTAGTAAGCGCAGCAAGGTATCAGAGCGGGCATTTTCGTTAATGTACAAAGGCTGTCTGACCAAATCTCTGATGCGAAAAGTGCGTGATTGAGCGTTGGCAGTACTGGCAGTGTTGTCATCATTGCCTTTATTGGCTTTGTCAGCCTTATCAGCTTTGTCGGCTTTAATGGTCGCCATCAAAAGTGGCAATAAATCTTTGGCAAGCAAAATGCCAATGACCGCATCACCATCTTGACTGTCAAAAACAGGATAACGTGAATGAGCAGATTCTAAAAACACCGCCATGATGTCTTCAAGACCATCTAATTCATGTAAACCAACCACGTTAGGCCGTGGGGTCATGATTTCACGAATTTGTGTGGCGGGCAAATCCAACACACCCTCAAGCATGTCAACCGTATCAGGTTGCAAAAATTGGCGAGAATCATGAACAATGTCAATGAGTTCATCACGAGTTTCAGGAGCGGCGGACAACCAGCGTTTTAGACCTCGTGACCAGCCAGAAGAAGCACTAAAATGGGAACTGTCGTCAGACATGGGGGGTGTGTTAACCTCGCATCATTACCAAAAGTTGTCTCACTTTATCCGATGCTACCCATACAATCAATAGGCTTTTTTTGATTTTTTAAGCAATGACCATTTGAGTTGAGCAATGACCAATTTGCACCGTTCCAAAAAACCCACCCAAACCTACCCATAGGCAAACTTGGCGTTTTCTTCCTACTTCATCGCTCGTTGCCCTTGTCGTTTGACTTGGGTCTTACATAAGCTCCATAGGCTGACACGGTGGAACTCACCGCCTTTTTAACGATTAAGTCATCGTTAAAACCTTTGTTGCATGATTTAGAATATTAACACTGGCGTTAATATCTCTATCGTGGTTTGTGTTGCAACTTGGGCATTGCCAGTTTCTGATGTTAAGTGGCAACTCATCTACTTTGTGATTACAACAATGGCAGGTCTTTGAGCTTGGATAAAACCTATCTGGCTCTTTGACTGTCTTGCCCCATTGATTTGCTTTATAAATCAGTTACCGTTTAAATTCATAAAATCCCAAATCAGAGATGGCACGGCTTAATTTGCGGTTTTTTACCATACCTTTGATGTTAAGGTTTTCAAGACAAATCACATCAAACTTTTTTACTAAGTCTGTCGTGAGTTTATGTAAAAAATCTTTTCTGATGTTTGATATTTTATAATACAACCGTGATAGCTTGGTTTTTGCTTTGGCACAATTATTTGAGCCTTTTTGTTTTCTTGATAAAGATTTTGACAATCTTTGCAGTTTTTTAAGTTTGTTTTTAAGTGGTTTTGGGGCTTGGATTTTTGTACCATCTGATAGTGTGGCTAAATCGGTAATGCCTAAGTCTAAACCGACTGATTTACCTGTTTTGGGTAAAGGTTTTTGAATTTCATCTAATTCAACCGCAACAGATACAAACCATTTACCGCCCTTTGTAAAGACTTTGGCGGATAGGATTTTACCGTCAAAGCGTAAGTTTTCACGCATTTTAACCCAACCTAAGTTAGGAATTTTAATGTGTTTGCCATCAATTCTAAATTGGTCGTTGGAGAGAGAAAAGCGGTCATTGACGCCTTTCTTTCTAAATTGTGGGTATTTGCTTTCACCTTTAAAAAAGCGTTTAAAGGCATCGCCTAATTGCATGATGGCAAGTTGTGGACTGCACTTGGTAACTTCTAGCATAAAGGGAAATTGTTGTCTTTTTATGCTGTTAAGTTGTTTTCTTAGTTTGCCTTGTGTGGGTTTGTTAAGTTTGGTTTCGTCAATGGGTATGCCTTTGTTTAGGCAGTCATCACGGTATTGTTTGTCTTGTTCGTATTGCTTTTTCCACTCGCTCAATGCCCAATTATAGGAAAATCTTGCAACGCCACAAGCCTTTTTGAGATGGGTGGCTTGGGTGTTGTTTGGGTCTAAGGCAATGATGTGTCCACGAATGGTTGTCATTCCAAGACTACCTTAACTGCTTCTAAAACTTTTTTGACCAATCAATCTATTCATAATCGTGTATTATAGATTGGATTTAGGTAGATTTTAAGTGGCTGTTTTTAACCCCATCAGCTCACTTGCACCCAATGCACCACCCGCTCTTCAATCTGTTCTTGCGATACGCTTGGTTCTGGCACACAACGACCAGCCGCTCCAATATTTGCCTGCTTCATCAAAATGGCAGATTTCACCTTGTCTTGAGTGATTAGTGGGTGCCAATTTGGTAATGACTGACCACGATACAGACGCTTATAAGCACAGCTGTCTGGTAACCACAGCATCTTTGGCAAATCAGTTACCGTCAGTTGAATACAATCAGGTACTTTGGCCTGACGGTTGGCATAATCTTGACAATGACCTGTTTGGCAATCAAGCAACTGACACGCCACATCTGTGTATTCAACCAAGTGGGCAGGTGTGTCATCGTCCAAAAACTTCACCAAACAGCACACACCACAGCCATCACATAAAGCTTCCCATTCGGCATCAGTCAACTCGTTAAGGGGAAAGTGTTGCCAAAAATTAGGGCGTAAGATTGACTGAGACTGATTGGTAAGTTGAGCCGTCGCTTGAGCCGTGGTTGTAACAGCCGTGGTTTTAACAATGGTGTCTGATTGTAATTTGAGTTGTGATGTGGGTTGCAATGTGGTAAATGTGGTATCAGCTTGCTTCATGTTTATTATGTATCTTATCAATGTTTGTTTGTCAGACTTTTACCAGAAATTTATCAAAATTATCAATAATCTGTCAGCCCAGTCTATCAACCATCTAAAAAAATGACGAAGTTTAACACGTTTGTTCTGTTGTGCGGTGGCAAATTTTGTTATGGTATGCTTATAAAGCAAAGGTTGGCTTTAACTGTAACTGTTTTCATTTATTTTTTTAACAACACCTTTGTTAACAACATCTTTTTTTTCACAACATTTTAACAAGGAAGCACCATGAGCATCAAAACTTACCAACTACATAGCACCACAAAACAAGGCATTGAGCTTATCAGTTATGTGGCGTTGCCTGACTCTGCCAGTGAAGACAATCCTGTTGCTGGTATCTTGGTTGCTCCAGAATGGTGGGGCGTGGTTGAACACCCCAAACAAGTTACCGAACGCCTTGCCCAAGCAGGCTTTGCTGCGGTGGCAATGGACGTGTACGGCGAAGGCAAACTGACCACCGATGCCATTCAAGCCAACGAATGGATGACACAGATGCTTGATGACCAAGACAAGCTGATGGCTCGTTGCCAACAAATTTTAACTGATTTTAGCGATCAAATGGCGGTTGATGCGAATCGATTGGGGGCCATCGGCTTTTGCTTTGGTGGCAAAATCGTCCTAGACATGGCACGGGTTGGCATGCCCTTAAAAGCGGTTGCTACCTTTCATGGCAACCCCACCCCAAAACAACCTGCCCAAAAAGGCATGTTTCATGCCAACGTGTTGGTGGCTCATGGGCGTGATGACAGCATGGTGTCGATGCAGGCCATTGAAGAATTAAAACAAGAGCTGGACAATGCCAATGTGAGTTATCAAGTGGACATCTATGACAACGCCAAACACGGCTTTACCAATCCCAACGCCGATAAACGTGCTTCTGAAAATGATGTGGACTTGGGCTATCATGAAACTGCTGCCAAACAAAGTTGGGAGAAGATGATTGACTTTATGCAAAATAACTTATCAAAATAATTTATCAAAATCATTCATCAAGCCAACTGATGACCCATCGCTTCCATAAATTCATAACCCAAGCCCATTGCCCGTCAATGGGCTTGTTGCTTTTTGCGTGGTGCTGTTTACGTGATGATTTTTGCTGATTATTAGCTAAACGTGTTGCTGGTTATGTAAAAAATAATTTACAAATCGTCTTTTTGGTGAAACAATACTTTTTTTTGGATAAATTCAATTTAAATAAGGACATACACAGTATGACGCAAAATATCAACCACTTGGAAGGCGATACGCCAATAAAGCCCCATAAAGACAGTGGTTTTATGGGACACCCAAAACCCTTACAACCACTATTTTTTACTGAGATGTGGGAGCGTTTTTCTTATTATAGCATTCGTCCTTTGTTGGTGTTGTTTATGGTGGCAACCATTCAAAGTGGCGGGTTTGGCTTTGATGATGTTACTGCTTCTGCCATTTATGGTATTTTTGCTGGGACAATGTATTTAATGGCAGTGCCAGGTGGTTGGCTTGCGGATAACTGGCTTGGGCAAGAACGGGCATTGTGGTGGGGCAGTTTAATCATTGCCTTGGGTCATTTGTGCATTGCGTTATCTGCCATGGTGGGTGCGTCGGTGTTTTTTTTGGGGTTGATGTTCATTGTCATCGGTTCAGGGTTGTTTAAAACCTGTATTTCGGTGATGGTGGGGGCATTATATCCTGACGGTGATGGCCGTCGTGATGCTGGGTTTACGCTATTTTATATGGGCATTAACATTGGGGCGTTGTTTGCGTCTTTAATTGTGGGGATTTTTAAAGAACAAGACATGTGGCATGTCGGCTTTGGGGTCGGTGGTTTTGGCATGTTGGTGGCTTTATTGTTGTATCGCTTTTATGCGCGTGCCAGCCTAAAAAAATACGCTCAAGAAAATAACATCACCCCTGTGTGGGAGTACCCCAGTGGTCAGGTTGCCAATGTGGGGCGGTGGGTGTTTGCGGTGGTGGCGGTGCTTGCCGTGGTAGTTGGGTTAATTATGATGGGCATCATGCCATTTAATCCACAAGTGGTTGCTGAATACATGACTTATCTGATTGCAGGAACGATTGTTTTGTATTTTTTGTATCGCTTTATTAGCCCAAGTTTAAACAAAAATGAAAAAGTTCGTTTGTTGATTTGTTTTTTACTCATCATTGGTTCGACCTTATTTTGGTCAAGCTTTGAGCAGCAGCCCACTTCTTTTAACTTATTTGCCGATCGTTATACCGATTTGAATGTGATGGGCTTTAACATTCCAAGCCTCTGGTTTCAATCTTTAAATCCATTTTTTATCTTATTGCTTGCCCCCATTGTCAGTATGATTTGGGTCAAATTGGCAAATAAAGGGCTTGAACCAAGCAGTATGACAAAATTTGCTTTGGGCATGTTATTGGCAGCAGCAGGGTTTGGCTTGATGATTGTGGCGGCCAACCATGTGGTGAACCAACCCGGTACATTGGTATCGCCCATGTGGCTGGTGGGCAGTTTGCTCCTATTGACACTGGGTGAATTGGCACTTAGCCCTGTTGGCTTATCGTCAATGACCAAGCTTGCTCCTGAGCGAATGCAGGGGCAAATCATGGGCTTATTTTTTGCGTCGATTGCGGTGGGTAATCTGGTGGCGGCGTTTTTTGGTGGCTATGTCACCGCTGATACCATTAATGACTTACCCAACTTATTTGCCACCATGGCGATATTTTTGGTGGTGAGTGCGGTGATGCTGTTAATCTTGTCTCGTCCCATCGAAAAAATGCTCAAGAACTCAGAAACACTTAAGCAAGCGGAATAAATGGCAGGCAGAATAAATGGCAGGCAGAATAAATCACAGATGAGATGAGTCGCAGATACAATGAGCCTTAGGGTTACTAACTGTTTCTTGAAATCTAACTAAATCTATCTTATAATATCCAAATGAATAGATT
>ERZ1023396.109-NODE-109-length-34408-cov-6.406689_pt1 | contig 34408 bp, 31 predicted proteins | sample MGYA00380504_ERZ1023396 | MGnify/ENA primary metagenome ERZ1023396 (study PRJEB33173, sample SAMEA4830410) | metagenome | study: EMG produced TPA metagenomics assembly of the PRJEB25223 data set...
AGATGGAATGCAAACATTTAATGATAATTGTGCTGTAGGTATTGAGCCAATTCAGGAAAATATTGATAATTATTTAAATCAATCATTAATGTTAGTTACAGCATTAAACCCACATATTGGTTATGAAAAAGCAGCACACATTGCTAAAAAAGCACATAAAGAAGGACTGACTTTAAAAGATTCTGCAATTCAATCCGGATATTTAACTGCAGAACAATTTGATGAATGGATCAAACCTGAAGACATGGTAGAGCCTAAATAAAAGAACAATAAATAACATATAAAGAGGCTGGTACATTGTATAAATGCACCAGCCTCTTTTTGACATGTAATACAGTGACAACTTTCAGGAAATTACTGTTTCACATCATCATCTAATGATACGCTTATTTGGTTTTGTGTCAGCGGATGGGTAAATTCAATTTTATAACTTTGTAATTTTAGTTGGCGCAAAGTAGAATTACCATACAATGGATCACCGATAACAGGATGGCCAATTTCAGCTAAATGTACACGAATTTGATGTGTACGTCCTGTGTCTAATTTTAGTTCAATTTGGCATCTATTTTCATCAACCATTTGCGAACTTAAAATGTGTGTTATCGCACGTTGACCTGTTTGAGAGATTCGGCGTCTATTTGGATGGAATTTATCTTTACCTATAGGCATGTCTATTGTTTGTGGCTTAATAGGTAATAAACTCTTTACTTCAGCTCGATAAATGCGGTCAATTTGATTATCTTCTAACATGCGGTCTAAAATCTTTTTCATTAAAGGATTTTTAGCAACAATAAGTAATCCTACAGTTTCTTGATCGAGACGATGAATCGGTTCAACATAGTCATTATTTAGAGTATATATGACGTGATTCATTAAAGTATTACTTTCTTTTAAATCATTTGGATGTGTTTTAACACCTTTAGGCTTCATTACAATAGCCAAATCATCATCTTCATAGTAAATTTGAGCATATCGATAACTAGGTAAATAATTACTTTCTTCTGCTGGGTTTGGTAGGTAAACGTCATCACCTGCATTTACTTGATTAATTAACTTAGCAGGCTGATCATTGACAGTAATTTCATTGGACATATTTAAAGTGTGTAAATCTTTTTTTGGTAAGTTTAAGTGTTGAAAAATTTCTCTAATAGTATATTGATCAAACTTTTCTGGGATTTTAAATTTCATGGTATCCTCCTCAATCATTCCTAACTATCATACCATATCACTTACACTAAAAAAATCTGAATATAGTGTATTCCTATAAAATAATATAGTCCTTGCTATTTATTAGGTAAACATAGAGTTACTATACACATTTAAAGTCTCAGTAGCTTTGCAGTTAAAAGTTTTACTTATATTTCGTTTATAGTAATGAAGCTGTATAATATAAAGTGAGCAACAAGTGAAAAGGGGGGACAATATATGGAAAAGCCTACCCGTTTGGCTTTATTAAAAGAAATAGCCGAATATTTAAATGAAGAAACCGAAACTTACAATATGATGCAAGGTGCGTTGAGATTTTTAATCGATGGCACTGAATTTACAACAGGTTGGATATTTTTTATAGATGATGAAGGACATCATGAATTAGTATCTGATGTCGATTTGCCGGGAGCACTGTCAAAACATGATTGTAAATATATGAAAGATGGCACTTGTTGGTGTGTCCAAGCATATCATAATGAAAAACTAACGAAAGCTTCAAATATTATAAATTGTTCGCGTATTAATTTGGCAAATCATGCTTATCATGAAGAAACAGATGGTGTGACACACCACGCAACCGTACCACTTCGCTCAGGTTCTGAACAATTTGGTTTGTTAAATGTTGCCACACCGCATACAAAGCGCTACAGTGAAGAAGATTTAGAATTACTAGAATCAGTAGCTTTTCAAATCGGTTCAGCGATTAAACGTATTATGTGGACCGATCAAGAAAAAGAAGCAGCACGTATAAATGAACGAAATAGACTGGCGAGAGATTTGCATGATTCAGTGAATCAAATGTTATTTTCAGTAAAATTAACTGCACACGCAGCAAAAGTAATGTCTAAAGAAAGTGTGTCACAACAAGCATTCACTGTGATTGAAGAGACGAGCCAACAAGCAGTTAATGAAATGCGAGCGTTAATTTGGCAATTAAAACCTATAGGACTGGAACAGGGGTTAATCTCTGCGATAACTAAATATAGTGAAATGGTAAATCTATCATTGACTGTCGATGTTGAGGGTTTAATTAAATTACCTAGCTTAATAGAAGAAAATGTATATAGAATAATGCAAGAAGCATTAAATAATACACGTAAACATGCAGGTACTTCAAATGTACACTTAACTTTAAATCAAACAGCTAGCCATATATTTATTGAAATAAGCGATGACGGCAACGGTTTTGATAGTGGTCAAAAAGCAGTGGACAATGCACATGGTCTTAATAATATGAAACAACGAACGAAGATGATAGATGGAAATTTACAAGTTAACTCAACAGAGGGAGTAGGTACGACAATCGCGTTACTGATTCCCGTTAAAGCCTAAGGGAGGAAGATTATTAATGTATCGAATAATGTTAGTAGATGATCATCATATTGTAAGACAAGGTTTAGAATTTTTATTATCAACAGTTGATGACTTAGAAGTTGTAATGGGATTCTCAGATGGTAAAACCTTTTTAACGCATTTAGCAGAGCATCAAGATAATATGCCAGACATAGTATTACTCGATTTAGTTATGCCTGAAATGAATGGTATTGAAATAACTGAAATATTGAAAACCAAGTATCCAGATATCAAAATTCTAGTATTAACGAGTTACATAGATGATGAGCATGTTATTTCAGCCGTTGATAAAGGTGCAGATGGATATGAAATGAAAGATGTTGAACATGACCAGTTAATTAATACTATTAAAAGTGTGTTGAATGGCGAAAAAATTATACACCCGCAAGCTCAAAGTGTAATTGAAGCGGTACGTAATAAACCTCATATGACGAACAAATTATCAAAACGAGAAATTGAAGTCTTATCCGAAATGGTTAAAGGTAAGACCAATAAAGATATTGCAGAAACATTATTTGTTTCAGAAAAAACAATAAAAACTCATGTCAGTCATATATTAAATAAGCTACAAGTTTCAGATAGAACACAAGCTGCAATCTACGCCATGGAAAATAAAATAGTGTAAAAATACCATGTTTATTACTATAGACATGGTATTTTATTATGAAATTGTATTTTTCCTTTAAATATTATTGTTTTTCTATATAATAAAGAATAATAACAAGGAGGGATGGATATGAAAACAAAAAACTTAAGTATCAAAATTGTTATTGCTTTAATTTTAGGTATTGCTGTAGGTTCAATCTGTAATATGTTTGCACAAGCACAATTTGTAGAAGGCATTGATAAATATGTCTTTAATGTTATTGGACAAATTTTCTTAAATCTTATATTTATGTTAGTTGTGCCAGTAGTATTTGTATCAATTGTGCTAGGGGTAGTGGGTGTTGGAGATCCAAAATTATTAGGGGGTATTGGATTAAAAACACTAGGATTTTTCTTATCAACTACTGCTATTGCAATATGTATTGGTATTGCGCTTGCATTAATATTTAAACCTGGTGATGGTCATTCTGATTTATTAAAAAGTGAAGATGTTTCTAGTTATCAAAAAACATTAGATAAACAAAGTCAAGGCAGTGATAACGCTGCAGAACAAACGTTTGATCAGACACTTATAAATCTATTTCCAAAAAATCCACTTCAGGCAATGTCTGAAGGAAATATGCTACAAATTATCACCTTTGCTATTTTTATAGGTGTAGGTATTATCATGATAGGTTCAAAAGCACAAATAGTGCACAAGTTTTTTGAACAAACTAATGAAGTCTTGATGTATATTATAACGATGATAATGAATCTATTTGCACCAATTGGTACATTTGGTTTGGTAGCTCATGCATTTACAGGGGCAGGGTTCGGTGCTATCAAACAATTGGGGATGTATTTCTTTATTGTTTTACTCGCATTGTTTATTCATTTCTTTGTCGTCTATGGGTCTGCTTTGAAATTATTAGGAAAAACCAACCCATTGGCATTTTATAAAGGCTTTTTACCAGCCATTACATTAGGCTTTAGTGCTTCAAGTTCAACCGCAACTTTACCTGTATCAATGAACTGTTCGAAGAAAATGGGGGTGCGACCAGAAATTGCGTCATTTGTTCAACCTCTAGGTGCAACAATCAACATGGATGGAACTGCAATAATGCAAGGGGTCGCTACAATATTTATTGCGCAAATATCAGGTGTTGATCTATCACTCATGCAATTAATTACAGTCGTAGTCATTGCAGTAGTGGCATCGATTGGTACGGCAGGAGTGCCATGTGTAGGCTTGATCATGCTTGCCATGGTACTAAATGCAATAGGATTAAATCCTGCAGCCATAGGTATTATTCTTGGTATAGATAGACTACTAGATATGACAAGAACATCTGTAAACATTACTGGTGATGCAACATGTGCACTTATTATTTCAAAAAATGAAGAGAAAAAATTACAACGCAATCAATCTGGGGCTAACGAACCAGTTTAAACATAATAAAAGGCTGGGACAATATTGTCCTAGCCTCTTTGCATATTGGCAGTAGCTGACTGTATTGAAAATGCGCTTCAAACCAAGCTTTTTTCAATGCTAGTCATCCTTGCCGGGGTGGGACGACGAAATCATTTTTTCAAAATCAGATTTCTGTCCCACTCCCTTTAAGTTTATGCAAAAACAATAGTTTTATTACCTGCTGTGACTATTACTTTATGCAATACGTGATATTCTACAGCTTGTGCGAGTACTTGTGATTCTACGTGTCGGCCTGCTTTGCGTAAATCTTGGACATTATAACGATGATTGATACGTATAACGTCTTGATCGATGATGGGTCCTTCATCTAAATCAGACGTAACATAATGCCCCGTAGCTCCTACAAGTTTGACGCCTCGTTCCCATGCTTGTTTGTATGGGTTTGCTCCAATGAATGAAGGTAAGAACGAGTGGTGAATATTGATGATTTTATGTTCATAATGATTAACGAAATTATCTGATAGTATTTGCATATATTTAGCTAAAACGATAAGTTCAGTGTCATGTTTGGCACAAATATCTAAGATTTTTTGTTCAACTACTGGTTTTTCTTCATTACTTGGTACGTAATAAAAAGGAATATTGAAACTTTCGGCAAAATGGCGATTGTTTTCATGGTTACTAACAACACAAACGATTTCGGCTGGGATTTCTTCACGTTGTACACGTAATAATACTTCGTTAAAAGCATGATCTTCTTTTGAGACAAATAACGCAATTTTCGTTTTGACAGAACTATCAAATAGTTCATATGTAATATTGTGGCTTGCTAATTCCGTTTCTAATGCTGCCTTAACACCATCTACCTTTTCAAACTCAAAACGTAAGTATAAATTACCTTCAGTATCATTTTTATTATCATACTCAGTAAAATGATCTAAATGTAAAATATTAGAATTATATTGAGCTATGGTGCTAGTAATTAAAGAAGTAATACCTACTTTATCCTTACATGTTGCGAGTAACATATATTTATCATGCATTGCTTTCCACTCCTAATTTTTAAAAGTAACTTTGATTATAATGAAAATTCTGATAACTGTAAAATTATATTATCCCAAATATGAAAAATTAATGAACTTTAAAATTAACGATGAATAGTAACTAAAAGTAGGTTATAATATAATGTAGTGATTTTAGTATAAAAGAGTAAAAAGTTAAAAAATAGAAGCGATTACATATGTAAGATTCCGAATACAAGATTCTGCACAAGTCTGAAATGTACGAGTATGGTTGGAAACCGTTAGATTATTTTGACAATTGTGCCAATAATAAAATATTACGAAAAATGAATTTCACTCTTTTATTTTAGTTAAAATTGTATTAAGATGTAATTTGTGTTTCAAGAAGCGTGTATTATTGCAATTTCTTGTGTCCGGATAAAATATTTCTTTTATGAAAGGTAGATTAAAGTAATGGATAGACAAAGTTTTACAGATTTAATTCAAACAAAGTTCAAAATGGTGCGTATTGAGGCAGGGTATACACAAGATACTATGGCTCAAACAATAGGACTATCAAAGAAAACTTTAGTTCAAATAGAAAAAGAAAGAGTATTACCAAATTGGACAACTTGTGTATCGATTTGTGCATTATTTAGAGATTCAGATGTACTTAACAGTACATTCGGATGTGATCCATTAGAAATGGTACAAACTATTTCAAGAAATCATTGTGCGTATCCAAATCACTCAACTACAAGTGATATATATTGGAATACTGTAGATACTCGTAATGGTTACATATTACAAAGTAATAAAGTAAGCGATATTTACAGAGTGTTAAATCAAGAAACGCAACCAATTTTTGGTACTTCAAAATTAAGAGAAGCAGAAACGTACTTTGGTAGAATTTCAAAAGAAGAATTAATGCATGTATAATAAGTAATTCGAAGTGATAGTAGGATTATTAATATAATATGATATTTAATGATTTAATCACTGTATAGAATAGACCTATATCATTAGGTCTTTTTTATTTGTTCAAAGTATCATATAGATTTAATGATGTAAGTACAATAATTATAAAATACTGGTTTTTCAATATATAATGTTTGTGTGACGAAGTTCAATTTAAAGGAGTGCTACAGCATGCATGCATTGCTAATAATATTATTTATGGTTATTATAGGTGCAATTATAGGTGGAGTTACAAATATCATTGCAGTTAGAATGTTATTTCATCCATTTAAAACGTATTATATCTTTAACAAACGTGTCCCATTCACACCGGGACTGATTCCGAAACGTAGAGGTGAAATTGCTACAAAAATCGGACAAGTTATCGAAGAACACTTATTAACAGAAAGTTTAATAAAAGCAAAGTTAAATACTGCGACATCACAGCAAGCGATACATGATATGATTACAGAACAAATTGGGAAATTAAAACATGACAATGCTACAATACACCAATTTGCTCAGAAATTTGATATTGAAATTGCGACATTAGTTGAAGATAAAACAGATCATTTTATTTCAGATAAACTTCAAGCATACTATGACAATCACTATACAGATTCGATTGAATCAATAGTACCAACTGAAATGACAACACTCGTAGACGCTAAAGTCGAAAATTTACATGAAATGCTTTTTGATAGAGCAAATGCATACTTACGATCGGCAAAAGGTACGCACGACATTGCCTCAATGTTAGATACATTTTTTGCTGAAAAGGGCAAAATTATTGGTTTATTACAAATGTTTATGTCCAAAGAAAGTATCGCAGATCGTATTCAAAGTGAATTAATACGAATGACAAGTCATCCAAAAGCCAAAAGCATTGCTCAAGAAATCATTAAAGATGAATATAGCAATCTAAAACAAAAACCGCTACATGAGGTAGTAAATGAAGAACAATTTGTGACTTTAAAAGGTGCATTTAAAGATTTAGTTATTGGTTATATGCAAATAGATAAAAACGTAAATAAACCATTTAATCAATTAATGCCGAATTTTATTACTTATTTAGAGTCGACATTCACTACTAAATTAACGCATATAATCATTGATAATGTTTCACAAAAGTTATCACCAATTATGAAAAAAATAAACTTACGTGGTCTTGTTGAAGAACAGGTAAATTCATTTGAGTTAGATTATATAGAAAAATTAATTATCGATATTGCTAATAAAGAATTAAAATTAATTATGTCTTTAGGATTTTTATTAGGTGGTATTATAGGCGCATTACAAGGTGTAATTGCTATCTTTGTATAACAAATAAAAGTATGTTATTGTATTATCGATGTGGTTAAAAGACACACATACACAGAAGGAGTGAATAAGTTATGGCAGTAAATTTATACGATCATGCAAACCAACTAGAACAAGCTTTAAGAGAAAGTGATGAGTACCAAGCTATTCAAAACGCTTATGAAAATGTTAAAGCTAATGAAGAATCAAAAAAATTATTTGAAGAATTCCGTGAAACTCAATTAAGTTTCCAACAAAAACAAATGCAAGGTGAAGAAATCGGTGAAGAAGAGCTACAAAAAGCGCAAGAGCAAGCTCAACAAATCGAAAATGATTCTAACATTTCTGAATTAATGGCTGCTGAACAAAAAATGAGCCAAGTATTCCAAGAAATCAATCAAATCATTGTAAAACCTTTAGATGAAATTTATGCTGACTAATCAACTTGATTAATCGGATAGATTATAGCCACAACACAAATATTTGTGTTGTGGCTTTTTGTTTGTCGACTGAAATGAAAAGAGTGTGATAAAATATAAATGTAAAAGTGCGTGTTAATCTCACCATAGGAACATTTCAATGTTACATGAATCATTATCACGTCATCTTTAAAAATACCCTTGTACAAAGGAGATCTATTGGATATGGTTAAATTTATTCATTGTGCTGACTTACATTTAGATAGTCCATTCAAATCTAGAAGTTATTTAAGTCAATCAATATTTGAAGATATGCAAAATAGTGCTTATGAAAGTTTTACAAGAATTGTCGATTTAGCCTTAACTGAAGAAGTAGATTTTTTAATTATTGCAGGTGATTTGTTTGATCAACAAAACAGAACATTGCGTGCTGAAGTATTTCTAAAAGAACAATTTGAGAGATTGAATAAAGAACAAATATTTGTATATATTTGTCATGGTAATCATGATCCACTGTCAAATAAAGTTGGAACTGAATGGCCAGAAAATGTTTCTGTATTTTCAGAGAATGTTGAAACATATCAAACAATAACTAAAAACGGAGAAGAAATTTATTTACATGGTTTTAGTTATCAAAATGATGCCAGTTATGAAAATAAAATAGATGCATACCCATCTAGTCAAGGTCAAAAAGGCATACATATCGGAATCTTGCATGGTACTTATAGTAAATCAAATGCTAAAGACCGTTATACAGAATTTATACTCGAAGATTTAAATAAAAAGCTGTATCATTATTGGGCATTAGGTCATATACATGAGAGACAAACGTTAAGTGAAATGCCACAAATTCAATATCCAGGTAATATTCAAGGTAGACACTTTAAAGAACAAGGAGAAAAAGGTTGTCTATTAGTAGAAGGAGATCACTTAAAATTAACAGCTCAATTTATAGCTACACAACACATTCGTTTCGAACAAGCTCAAATTACTTCAGATAAAACTACTAAACAAGGATTGTTTGAAGAAATTCAAAGCTTTAAAGCAAGTGTTAGAGAACAAGGTAAGGCAATTTATCGACTTGATGTATTAGTTAATTCTGACCAGGCTATATCACAACAAGACAAATTGCAAGTCCAAGAGATGATTAGTGATTATGAAAAAAGTGAGCATAATTTTGTGTTTATAGAAGATTTAAATATCGTACCAAATGTAGAAAGTAGACACCCGCTCGTGAATGAATTTTCTCAAGATTTAATAAATGATGATAATCTATTTGAACGAGCGATGAACGATTTATACTTGAATCCCAAAGCATCGAAGTATTTAGATAATTTTTCAGAGTTTGATAGAAGAACATTAATACAACATGCGGAAAACTTGTTAAAAGAAGACATGGGAGGTGAGTAAATTGAAAATAAAATCTTTGGATATTTATGGTTACGGTCAATTCATTGAAAGTAAAATTGAATTCAATGATACTTTTACTGAAATATATGGAGAAAATGAAACGGGTAAATCTACAATACAAGCTTTTATCCATTCTATATTGTTCGGCTTTCCAACTAAAAAAGAAAACGAGCCAAGGCTTGAACCTAGATTGGGAAATCAATACGGTGGAAAGTTAACGTTAATTACGGACGATGGTTCAGAAATCCAAGTTGAACGAGTTAAAGGTAGTGCTACAGGTGATGTTAAAGTATATTTACCTAATGGTGCTATTAAAGACGAAGACTGGTTGAAACAATACTTAAATTATATTACTAAACGTACATATCAAGGCATATTTTCATTTGATGTTTTAGGACTGCAAGATATTCATAAAAATATGAATGAAACACAGTTACAAGATTATTTGTTACAAGCAGGCGCATTAGGTTCTACCGAATTTACTAGTATGCGTGCGCAATTACATGAACGTAAAGATGAAATTTATAAAAAATCTGGACGGAATCCTACAATTAATCAACAACTGGAACAATTAAATCAGTTAGAAGCTCAAATTCGTGACGAAGAAGCTAAACTAACAACGTACCAAAGATATGTAGATGATAAAGACAAAGCAGAGCGACGTTTAAATAATTTGAAGCAAAATTTGGCACAATTATCGAAAATGCATAACGAAAAACAAAAAGAGCTTGCACTTCATGAACAAACACAAGAATGGAAATCATTGGAAGGTTCACTCAATATTGAACCAGTACATTTTCCAGAACAAGGTATTGATCGTTATGAAACTTCAAAAAGTCAAATCGACACTTTAAAAACAGACATTAGCTTACGTGAAGAGAAATTAGCGCAATTAGAAAATGAAAATAATAGAATTAATGTCGCTGAAAAACAAGATATAGAAGCAATTAATGCGTTGTATCAGCAAGAGAACAAAATAAAACAACAAGAATTTGAACTTAAATCATTAGATAAAGAGATACAAGACAAACAACGTGAAAAAGCTGGTCTGCAAACACATATAGGCTGGCAAGAGATTTATCATGACGTAGACAGTTCGGAAGCTATGAAGAGTCATGTCAATGAACAGATCAAGGTGAAGCAAGAGCAAGCAGCCTATATACAACGATTAGAGCGAGATATAGAAGAAAACAAAATTGATAATGAAACAAACGATGGCGAGCTAGATGCTTTAGAAGCAGATATCGTTCCAGAAGAAACATTTGAAAAGAAAAAGCAACATAGCCGTCAACAATTTGAGTTAAAAGAAAAAAATAATCTTTATCATAAAATGAAAGAAGCATTTGATAACGAGCAAAAAGAAAAAGAACGTAAACAAAATTTATTAAGAATGAGCCTTATCGTTTTATCTATTATTGGTTTGGGATTAACGATTTTTGCTTTTATGTCTGCGAACCTTATTTTCGCTATCGTCTTTGCAATCTTGACAGTGGTCTTTATTGTAGGCGTGTTCTTTGTCAAAACGAAACAAGTTGGTCACAGCGAAACTTTCTCTAAAGAGATAGAAGATTTAGAATCACAAGTTGCTGACTTGGAACAAAATTATGATTTAGATTTTGATTTAGATGAACAATATCGCATTAGAGAACAATGGAATAATGCTGTGAAAACACAAGAAGCTTTAGATAAAAAAGAGCAATATTTGAATAATAGCTATAGTCATGCGCAAAAATTATTTAATAATGCTGAAACTAATATTTCTAATGCAAAGACAGAATTAAATTTATCTGATAAAATATCAGACGAATTAATTATAGATATTATTAGTACTATCAATAAAGCCAAAGAGTTTGATACACTTATTAACGAATTAATTCAACAAAGAAATAACTTAAAAGACGATATTGACAACTTTTATAATCATGCACAAGAAGTAACTAAAAATCAGTTTACACAATTTAATGCACTCGCGTTTTTCCATGATGTTAAACAATGGTTGAATGAGGCTAGAAGTAATTTAGAGCAATTCACACGTAATAGTGATCAAATTAAATTAATAAAAAATGAAATCAAACAATTGTCATTAAGATTACAAGAAAATCAAGACGTTGTATCTCAATTGTTTGAACATGTTAATGTTGAAGATGAAGAATCGTATTATCAACAACATGAACGCTATCAAAAGTATCATCAACAACTAAACAGGTTTAATGATTTATCTAAATATCTAGAAAATCAAAATTATTCCTATGATGATAATTCAAAATTAAGTAGTAAAACGTATGCACAGCTTGCACAAGAAGATTCAGTTCTATCAAAACAAGTCGATGACTATAATGATCAATTTCTTGAACAACAATCTGAAGTTAGTGACTTAAACTCTAAGATTACACATATGGAAACAGATACGACACTGGCAAATCTACGACATCAATATCATATATTGAAAAATCGCTTGAATGATGAAGCGAAAGATTGGGCAAGTTTAAGTTATCTGCAAGCACTTGTTGACGGTCACATACAACAAATTAAAGATAAAAGATTGCCTCAAGTTATTAATGAAGCAACGAGTATCTTTAATCATTTAACAAGTGGGAATTATGTTCAAGTAACTTATGCTAACAATGATTTAATGGTTAAACATAGCAATGGTCAAATGTATTTTCCTGTTGAATTAAGTCAATCAACAAAAGAATTGCTATACATTGCATTACGTTTGAGCTTGATTATGACATTAAAACCGTATTATCCGTTTCCAATTATTATTGATGATGCATTTGTTCATTTTGATAAAAAACGTAAAGAATTGATGTTAAATTATTTAAGAACATTACCACATGATTACCAGATTTTATACTTCACATGTATGAGAGATTCATCTATACCAACAAAACAAATCGTCACTTTAAATAAACCTGAGGAAGGCGGTAAATAATGCGAAATGTTGAGAAACTTAATGCAGGAGATTCAGTAGATCATTTCTTCCTAATTCATAAAGCGACACAAGGTGTTACAGCACAAGGCAAAGACTATATGACTTTATATTTACAAGATAAAAGTGGAGATATAGAAGCTAAGTTATGGACAGTTACTAAAGAAGATATGAAATTATTAGAACCTGAAAAAATTATTCACGTGCTTGGTGATGTTATAAACTACCGTGGACGTAAGCAGATGAAAATTAATAAATTTAGATTAGCAACTCCTGAAGATAATATGAAAACGCAAGATTTTGTAGGTGGAGCACCATTAACACCAGACCAAATCCAAGAAGAAATTTCACACTATATGTTAGAAATTGAAAATGCTAATTTGCAACGTATCACACGTCATTTGATTCGTAAGTATCAAGATGCATTCTTTACGTTTCCAGCAGCTAGTTCGCACCACCATAACTTTGCCAGTGGGTTAAGTTATCACGTTTTGACAATGTTACAAGTTGCCAAATCAATATGTGATATTTATCCGTTGTTAAATCGTAGCTTATTATATAGTTCAATTATTTTACATGATTTAGGAAAAGTTAGAGAGTTAAGTGGACCGGTTGCTACCACATACACGGTCGAAGGAAATTTATTAGGACACATTTCCATCGCAAGTGAAGAAGTATCAGAAGCAGCGAAAGAATTGAATATTGAAGGTGAAGAAATCATGTTGCTTAAACATATGATTTTAGCCCACCATGGAAAAATGGAATTTGGCTCACCTAAGTTACCTCATATTAAAGAAGCTGAAATCTTATTCTTTATTGATAATATTGATGCGAAAATGAATATGTTTGAAAAAGCATATAATAAAACTGAAAAAGGTCAGTTTACAGAACGTATCTTTGGCTTAGATGGCAGACAATTTTATAAACCTACAACGTTAGACTAAATAAAAAAACGACACGTATGATAAAGTTCATACGTGTCGTTTTTATTTCTATTGTCCAGATGACATAGCAGGGCTAGCACCTTGTTGTTGTTGCTGTTGTTGCTGTTGTTGCTTGATTTTCTCGGGATCTAAAATTGAATCTTCAATTGCATTTTTGATATCTCTATCTTTATAGTCTACTTTATATTCTTCAAGTAATGATTTGTATGCATCTGTTAGTAGTTTAGGTTCTTTTTGAACTTTTTGTTGTATAATTTGTGATTTAAGTTTACCTTTTTCATCATCGAAATCAGATTCTTTATCTGCTTTTATGATGTGATAACCGTAATCTGTTTTCACAATATCAGATACTTCACCTTCTTTAAGTTTAAATAAGGCTTTTTCAAACTTGTCATCCATTTGTCCTTTAATGACGTAACCTAAGCTACCACCTTTTTTAGCAGAAGCTGTGTCTTTAGATTCTTCTTTAGCAATATCACTAAATTTATCAGGGTTTTTATCTACTTCTTTTTGTATTTTTTCAGCTTTTTCTTTTGCTTTTTTATCTGATAAACCTTCTTTATCGTCTTTATTTTCTTTGACTTTAATTAAAATATGAGAACCTTTTTTAGTATCTTCTTTAATCTCTTTATCAGATATATCAACTTTTTCATTTAATAATTGTTTTTGATAAGTTTGTAATTTTTTTTGCTCTTTGTAATCATCTAAAGTCATACTTTGTTGTTTTAACATGCTTTCAAATTGATCTTTACCACCGTATTGTTTTTGTTCTTTTTCAATTTCTTTGTCAATTTTTTCTGTATCAACTTTATCTTTATATTTATCAGCTAGCAATTTGTTCAATAGAATTTGGAATGAACTATTAGCAATTTGTTCATCACCCATTTTATTCATAACATCTTCTACTTTAACATCTCCAGCTTTTGAAGAAATTAGCGTATCTTCTTTAGAATCTGTAGTATTATTGCCGCATGCGTTTAATAAAAGGGCACTTGCAGTGACTGGTATTAAGACTTTCTTAAATGATTTCATATGTTGGAAACTCCTTTTGTAATAATAACAAGGTAAATATAACATAAACTCAAGATTTGACCAATTATAAACTAATGATATAAGACTATAGTATTAGTTGTTATAGCCTATAGAGTAACTACGCTATACAAAAGACCTATTAGCATATTATCAAATTTTTTCTGTAAATGGTTGTGAAATGATAAAACCTACAATCGATGTTTTTAACAAGATTGTAGGTACTTTTGTCATATATGAATAGCTTTATTCGAGTTAACGTTTATACGCGATTGGATTTTAGTTGTCTGCGTTCAACCCAATTTAAAATATTTATACCTGTTTGGTGTTCTTCGATATGCGTCCCTTCATTAGAAAATACGATGATTTTTAAATAGAGGAAATCCATAATAGAATAACCAATATTGAGTGCTAATAAAAACATCAAATAGTGACCTATGAATGGAAAAAGTATGCAAAGATAAATGCAAATTGACGAAATGATGATAAATGGCATAACCAAATCAATGCAAAAGTATATTTTATTGATAGGTGTATTTACGTAAGTATTATAAAAAGGTACACGCTTTTGGCGTATGAGTTTATATTTTTTAAAAGATTTATAATAAGGGAACAGAAAAATTAAATGTATAGCTTTATGCACTGGATAAAGCAAAATAACGATAACAAGAAATAACAAAAAATATCTATCTGTTAAGGCAGTGTTTGAAAAATAATGCATAATTTCAAAACAAACTAAATAGGAAATAATGGTTGCAACAAAGCTTAAAAAAGCAATTCTTGGCAGACCAAAGCGTGCATTAATATCAATATGACGTGAGCATAAAAACATACACCAATTCTCCTTTAAATGATAAGTGTAATATATCTAAGTATTATCTACCGTATTGAATTAATCGTCAAGATAGTTTTATAAAAAATAGAGACATTACACGCATAACTAACGTCAATGTCTCTATTAAATACTATTAATTTAACTATAGATTATTTATCTTTTTCAAATGTTTTACTTATTTCTTCTCCACGGTTTTGTAGATTTTCTACATGTGATTGGATACGTTCAATATTTGGGTTGATATCTGCTTTAAACGAACCAATCATTTCTTTAACTTCATCACCTATTGAACTACCGAATTCAGTACTTTCTGATTTGATTTGAGCGACATAGTTTGTAATGTCGTTAATATTTTGTTTGATTGAATCTACTTCACGACTTAATTCAGAATCAGCGCCTGTTGGTTTTACTTGATTACCAGTTAATTGGTTTTGTGTTTTATTTTCACGATTCATTAACACGACACCAACACCAGTAGCAACACCTGCACCTAATCCTAATAATACTTGAGCTACTTTCATAAATACTCTCCTCATTTCTAAAATATCTCAATAATTAATATTACACTATTACCCATTTTAAAGAATAATTAAGCATTATTATTCAAATTGTGCAGCGATCTGTTTAGCAATAGTTTCTTTTTGTGCATCGTCAATTATATCTTCATGCGTTTCCCATTTATAACCGAAACCATCAGTATCATTTTCATATCTTGGTAGTAAATGGAAATGTAGATGGAATACAGATTGGTCTGCAAATTCACCATTATTTTGAATTATATTTAAACCATCTGGATTAAATGCTGATTTGATAGCATTTGCTACTTTTGGCAAAGCTGCACCGATATGTTTCATTGTTTCTTCATCGGTTTCGAAAATATTAGCTGATACTTTTTTAGGTACTAATAACGTATGACCTTTAGTTACTTGAGAAATATCTAAAAAGGCATAAACGTAGTCATCTTCATAAACTTTGAAACTTGGGATGTCACCTGCGATGATTTTACTAAAGATTGTTTCAGTCATATAAACTACACTCCTTGTATCATTGTTATGGACTATTATAGCATTCCTTGTTATGATTCGTAATATTTCAACTATATATTTATCACTGAAATTATTTTTTTGATACAATGTATTTTATGGAGGTGCGAAATGACAGTAAAAGTAGAAAATCTAACAGGTGGGTATGGTAAAACACCTGTAATTAACAATATAAATTTTGAATTGAAATCAGGAGAAATAGTAGGGCTGATTGGACTGAATGGCGCAGGGAAAAGTACGACTATTAAGCATATGTTGGGACTACTTAACCCAATGCAAGGTAAGCTTTCTATTTCGAATGTTGATATTAATGAAGATGTTGAAAATTATAGAAAAAAATTGTCTTATATACCAGAATCACCAGTCATATATGACGAACTAACATTACAAGAACATATTTATATGACAGCAATGGCTTATGGTATAGATAGAGAGACTGCTATGGAACGTGCAGAACCATTACTACAAACTTTTCGCCTTAAACAAGAATTAGGTATATTTCCTAGTCACTTCTCTAAAGGGATGAAACAAAAAGTCATGATAATATGCGCTTTTATCGTTAATCCTGAATTATATATTATTGACGAACCTTTTCTTGGTTTAGATCCATTAGGTATACAATCAATGTTAGATTTAATGGTAGAAAAGAAAGAAGAGGGTAGAACAGTATTAATGAGTACCCATATTTTGGCAACTGCAGAGAAATACTGCGACCGTTTTATTATACTAGATAAAGGTGAAATCGTAGCAATAGGTGATTTAGCAAGCTTACAGTCGCAAACTGGAATGACAGATAAAACACTAGACGAAATTTATATCCATGTTACTCAAGGTGGACAACAATCATGAGTCAAAGTGCAAAAGCTTTATTTAATAGAAGAAAGCAAGCAATCACAAAAGAAAAGCAATATTATAATAAATTTATTTTTAACGGTCATTTTTCAGTCTTTTTAGTTATATTATTAGGTGCTTTTATTTTGGGTTATGGTGAATGGTTACAAACGATGCCTAAAAATATTAATTATGCGTTGATTGTCAGTATAATTGTAGCTATTACATCACTGTTTCCAATAAGAACATTGCTGAAAGAAGCAGATAAACTCTTTTTATTACCGTTTGAACAACATATGAGTACTTATATGAAGAAAAGTCTTGTTTATAGTTATATGTTGAGAGTTGGGATGCAAATTGTTATTGTTCTCATATTCTTTCCACTATTTTATGTGCTGAATAATCAGACCTTTAGTTTTTATATTGTATTTGCTATTGTTGCACTCATAAATCCAATGTTAGGTTTGCTGTTAAAATGGCAATGGTACAAGTATAAATTAGAAGGTTGGTCAGTACATACGTTATTGTTTATTCTATACACGGCTATGTATTATGTAACGTTAGAAGTTAAAAATTTATCTGGCCTACCTATCGTAATAATATTAATAGCGTTAATTGTATTGCTGCGTTATTTAAACCAAAAGCAATTGTTTCCGTGGGAACGAATGATTAATGCTGAAGAACAACATCATATGAACTATTATAAATTTGTAAATATGTTTACAGATGTAAAACATATCAAAACAACTGCAGTAAGAAGAAGTTATTTAGATCCTCTTTTACCTACACCTAAGGGGAAACGATTTAATGAAAATAATATGTATTTATATTTATTTATCCGCAGTTTTGTTAGAGGTAAAGATGCATTTAACATTATCTTAAGGTTGATTTTGATAGCAATCGTCTTAATGGTATGGCTTGACCAAATGATAATATCATTAATAATCGGAAGTTTATTTATGTATATTATTATTTTGCAAATGGCACAATTTTATACGCAACAAGCCTATGGTTTGTGGCCACAAGTATGGCCAGTGTCTGATGCTAAAGTGATTAAAGGATACGAACAATTTTTATATCGGTTAATGACTATTGTAGGTGTAATATTATTTATCACTTATACAAGTGTGCAACCATTGTTTTTCTATTACGCTTTAATCTTTTTTGTAGTGGGTGCTATCACAATTAGAAATGTGACAAAAAAACTTAAATATCAAGAAGCTTTATTACGAGATTAAACAAAAAGGCTGGGTCATAATTGATATGACCCAGCCTCAATTTATATTGCCAGTAGATGACTGAAAATGCTCGTTAATCAAGCTTTCAATTCTAGTTTTACAAGCAGGAGTGAAACGATGAAATCATTTTTATTAAAATCAGATTTCTGTCTCACTCCTATTTTAGTGTATTAACATTGCTATTTAATTATCATCAATTGGATATAAAAATCTTTCGAAGTAACTTGAATGTTGCCCGCTTAGTCCAAAGAATTGACTTAATGCAAGCTTATCGAAGTGATTTTTAAAAACAGAAGATGCTTTAAAGTCTTCATAAGCACTACGTGATTCAAAACCAAAGTAAATTTTATAAGTTAAACCTTGATCTGGTTTCAAGAAACGATAAGCTCTAAATCCAGCAAACTGTTTGAAATCTGCCGTAACCCCTTGGAGTGTTTTTTCTAATTGATAGGCATGATCTTCGGATGCAGGTATGAATATGACCGAATAAAAGTAATCTTCTTTTAAATCACCTTCAGATTTTATAATTTCATAAATCAGTGGTTCTTTTAAGACAGTATCATTATCTGTTTCTTCTAGAATTACTGAAGAATCTGATGTCGAAAATTGTAGTAAGTTGTGATTAGGATTATTCAATCGGATTTGATTTAAATAACCAAATGTTCCATAGGATGCATAGATTTTCATATCGTTGGTCCCCCTTAGTTAAATAAACATGTAATAAAAAATTATGCTTTGGTAATATTATAATAGATTTACATTAGAATACAATAGTCAAATGATTAGAAAGCAATAAAGTACACTCTATGGCATTTTTATGACATTTATGCACTTTAAAATACGCAGGGTAGTACAGTATGATAATATAGATGAGAATGATTATAATCTAGGAGGAATCGCAGGTGCTTAATAAAAATAACACAATACTACACATGATAAAAGGTGAACCAGTTGACCATACACCTGTGTGGTTTATGCGACAAGCAGGGCGCTCTCAACCTGAATACAGAAAACTAAAAGAAAAGTACTCATTATTTGAAATCACGCACCAACCTGAATTATGTGCATACGTAACACACTTACCTGTTGATAATTATAATACAGATGCTGCCGTGCTATACAAAGACATTATGACCCCTTTACAACCAATTGGCATTGATGTAGAGATCAAGTCGGGTATAGGACCTGTAATTCACAATCCAATAAAATCTCTACAAGATGTTGAAAAATTAGGGAAGATAGATCCTAAGCGCGATGTACCATATGTATTAGATACTATTAAATTACTAACTGAAGAGAAATTAAATGTGCCATTAATAGGTTTTACTGGAGCACCATTTACTTTGGCAAGTTATATGATCGAAGGAGGTCCTTCGAAAAATTATAACAATACTAAAGCCATGATGTATTCCGACGAAGAAACGTGGTTTGCATTGATGAATCATTTAGTAGAAATGTCTATTACTTATGTCTCAGCACAAGTAGAAGCAGGGGCTGAATTAATCCAAGTATTTGATTCATGGGGCGGAGCATTAAATGAAGAAGATTATGCTTATTATATTAAGCCTGCCATGGATAAACTCATTACAGGAATTAAACAACAATACGATGTCCCTGTAATTTTATTTGGTGTAGGTGCAAGTCATTTAATCAAACAATGGGATAGTTTACCAATTGATGTTTTAGGATTAGATTGGCGTTGCTCTATTCAACAAGCTCAAGATTTGCATATCACCAAGACATTACAAGGGAATTTAGATCCTTCATTATTATTAGCTCCGTGGGATGTCATAGAACGAAAATTAAAACCAATTTTAGATCAAGGTATGGCACATGGTAAACATATATTTAATTTAGGGCACGGCGTTTTCCCAGAAGTACAACCACAAACATTGGAGAAAATAACAACATTTGTACACAATTACACTAAGCGATAAGGGTTTGAATTTGCATTGATTATTAAAATGCGCAGAAATGATTGATAAAAAGGATGATAACACAATGAAAAAAACAGTAGGACTATTAGTTATGGCATATGGTACACCATATAGCGAAAGCGATATAGAAGCTTATTATACAGATATTAGACATGGTAAACGTCCATCAGAAGAAGAACTACAAGATTTAAAAGATAGATATGAATTTATAGGAGGCTTATCACCTTTAGCAAGTACGACACAAAATCAAGCTGAAGCACTGTGTAGTACCTTAAATGATGCATATAGTGATGTAAAATTTAAATTATATATAGGTTTAAAACATATTCATCCATTTATTGAAGATGCAGTTGAAGACATGAACAAAGATGGTATTACAGAAGCAATAACTGTAGTGTTAGCACCACACTTTTCAAATTTCTCCGTGGGGTCATATAATAAAAGAGCTAAATTAGCAGCAGATGATTATGGAATCTCATTGACACACGTTTCACATTATTACCATCAACCAAAATTCATTCAATATTGGACTGAAAAAATTAATGAAACATTAGCAACAATTTCACCGGAAGAACATGATGATACTGTATTGGTTGTATCTGCACATAGTTTGCCAAAAGGTATGATAGAACAAAGTAATGACCCATATCCAGATGAACTGCATGATACAGCAGAATTATTAAAAGAAAAGTCTAATATTATACACGTTGCAGAAGGTTGGCAATCAGAAGGTAACACAGGAACACCATGGTTAGGACCTGATGTGCAAGATTTAACTAGAAAACTTGCACAAGAACATGGATATAAAAACTTCATTTATACACCAGTTGGTTTTGTTTGTGAGCATTTAGAAGTGTTATACGATAATGATTACGAATGTAAGGTAGTTTGTGATGAAGTTGGAGCAAAATATTATCGTCCAGAAATGCCTAATACTGATCCATTATTTATAAATGCGATTGTTGACGAAATAAGAAATCTTTATTAAAGGTAGTGTGATCCAAATTGGCTAAAAATATTGCAATTATTGGTGCTGGCATTACAGGACTGTCGAGTGCATATTTTATAAAAAAGCAACAACCCGATGTCAATGTCACAATTTACGAAGCGACTAATCGACCGGGAGGAAAAATTCAAACATATCGCCGGGATGGTTATACGATTGAACTAGGTCCAGAATCCTATTTAGGTCGTAAAACAATTATGACAGAAGTAGCTGAAGATATTGGTCTAGCAGATGATTTGATAACAAATCAAACCGGTCAATCATATATCTATGCTAAAAATAAACTGTATCCAATTCCCGGTGGCTCAATCATGGGAATTCCAACTGATATCAAGCCATTTTTAAAAACAAAACTAATTTCACCTAAAGGTAAATTACGAGCGGGACTAGATTTATTTAAAAAGACTATGCCAATTGAAAATGATATTTCAGTAGGCGCATTTTTCAGATATAGGTTAGGGAATGAAGTATTAGAGAATTTAATTGAACCGTTAATGGGTGGCATCTATGGTACAAATATAGATGATTTAAGTCTTTTAAGTACCTTTCCTCAATTTAAAGAACGAGAAGCCCAGTTTGGTAGTTTAATTAAAGGCATGCGCTATGAGAAAGAACAACGTCAAAAACAGAACAAATTATATCCTGGTGCGCCTAAAGGCCAATTCAAACAATTTCAACATGGTTTGAGTTCATTTATAGAAGCTTTAGAAACTCATCTACGTCAAGCAGGCGTTAACTTTAAATACAATACACCAGTAAAAGATATTGAAGTATCTCAACAAAGCTATCATTTACACCTAGATAATGAAGTGCAAGAATATGATGGACTTATTGTAGCAACAGCGCACGAAGCATTTATGAAATGTTTTGACCATGACCCTGGATTTGATTATTTTAAAACGATGCAATCAACGACAGTAGCAACGGTTGTCCTCGCTTTTGATGAAGCGGATATTGAAAATACTTATGAAGGTACTGGTTTTGTTATCGCTAGAACAAGTAACACAAATATTACTGCTTGTACTTGGACTAGTAAAAAATGGCCATTTACGACACCTCAAGGAAAAGTATTATTACGTGCTTATGTAGGGAAACCAGGGGATAATGTTGTTAATGAACATTCAGACGAAGAGATAGTGAATATTGTGCGTAAAGATTTAAGTAATATGATGACTATAAAAGGTGATCCTGAGTTTAGCATTGTTAATAGATTACCGCATAGTATGCCACAATATCATGTCGGTCATATCGGACAAATTAAGACCATACAAGAACATATACGTGCTACGTATCCAAAACTAGCTATCACGGGTGCACCTTTTGAAGCTGTCGGTCTTCCAGATTGTGTAATGCAAGCCCAAAAAGCAGTAGATGACATTTTATCAGAACTATAAATCATTTTTAAAACCTTAACTGAACAATTTAAAGGTGAAATTAAGATTTTTAAGAGAATATTTAACGAGCTGATTTTAACTGGAACATTATTAATGTTCCAGTTTTATATTTATAGAAGTAGCTAAACTTGAATAATAAGTATAATATTAATATATTTATATTGTATGTATAATCGGTTTCAATTTTAGATTAGGAGGTAAAATCATGACGGATATAATAATAGTACATTCTAAACATGGTGATTCAAGTAATCATTGGTATGAATGGTTAGAAAACAATTTGATATTAGAAGGATACGACGTTACATTGTTTAATATTGCTATAGAAAGTAATGACAATTTAGCACAGTGGATAGAAGAGATGAAACGACAAATATCAGTTAAGAAAGAAGATACATATTTTGTGACACATGGTTTTGGAACGTTAGCAGCATTAAAATATATTGAATTAGCTGACATGCCAGTAGTGGAAGGGTTATTCTCCATAGCTGGTTTTAAAGATGATGCACAAGCTATATCAGAAGATTTGAATATCCAAGATCTTACTTTAAATTATGACATTATTAAAGGTAAAGTATGTGAGTTCTATGGTTTATGTGCAAAAAACGATCAACAAGTCTCGTATAAAGAAACTCAGCGTCTTATTGAAACGTTAGATGGGACATGTAAAGTTACTGAAAGTGGTGGCCACTTTACAGAAGAAGATGGCTTTTCTACGTTTATTAAGTTACAAAGTAAAATGCAAGCAGTGATGAGTAGTTAACTTTATAAAAATTCAATAACTTAACGCTAGAGTAAAAAGCTACTTATTCTAGCGTTTTACAACTTAAAATTATAAAGCTACATGCACGTATTTTACAAAGTTATAATAAATAACAAAATTATTACATAAATTACACACTAAAAATAGAAAATTATCGTTATAATCCTTTTTTACACCAATTTCTTTTGAAAGGTTATTGACTATATAAGCAAAACTTAATATACTAATTAAGTACTTAAGAAAACCACATATAACTTTTAATTTTGACATATAAATTTTAAATTCATGTTAATTAAATATTAAAAACAATTAATTAATTGTTGACACAAAGTTAAAGAAATGTTATATTAGATAAGTAAGCCAATAAAAGCCAATTAATATTATTACCGCGGGATGGAGCAGTTCGGTAGCTCGTCGGGCTCATAACCCGAAGGTCGGTGGTTCAAATCCGCCTCCCGCAATTACATAATGGTCTCGTAGTGTAGCGGTTAACACGCCTGCCTGTCACGCAGGAGATCGCGGGTTCGATTCCCGTCGAGACCGCCATTATGGTTCAGTAGCTCAGTTGGTAGAGCAATGGATTGAAGCTCCATGTGTCGGCAGTTCGATTCTGTCCTGAACCATTACTTTTAATGTTGGCGGTTGTGGCGAAGTGGTTAACGCATCGGATTGTGGTTCCGACATTCGTGGGTTCGATTCCCATCAACCGCCCCATAATCGTTAAACGCGGGTGTAGTTTAATGGCAAAACCTCAGCCTTCCAAGCTGATGTTGTGGGTTCGATTCCCATCACCCGCTCCATATTAATTATTGATCCACAGTAGCTCAGTGGTAGAGCTATCGGCTGTTAACCGATCGGTCGTAGGTTCGAGTCCTACCTGTGGAGCCATTGGCCCCGTGGTCAAGCGGTTAAGACACCGCCCTTTCACGGCGGTAACACGGGTTCGAGTCCCGTCGGGGTCATACAAACAGAAGTGAAATATCGCTTCTGTTTTTTTATACTTATATTTGGAGAGTTGTCCGAGCTGGCCGAAGGAGCACGCCTGGAAAGTGTGTAGGCGCCACAAGCGTCTCGAGGGTTCGAATCCCTCACTCTCCGTTCAATACATATTTTGAGCTTTTATGAAGCACCGTAATCCTTGATACAATAGGGTTTCGGTGTTTTTGTTTATGGTTAGTTTTTATAAAAAATGTCACTCTCATGTCAAAATTTAAGGTTTGTTGACATGAAACCTTTGAATCACGTGCTACGTAAGACTTCCAGTGTTTTATTTTCTTCTTGTTTTTGACTTTCTTCTAATAAATGACTGTATATGGATAGGGTAGTCGTTATGTCTGCATGACCTAATCTTTTGCTAACATATTGTATAGAGAAACCTTTACCCAATTGCATAGACGCGTGTGTCGTAAGGCATGTAATGTTTAGTTCCCCGTATTGTTTTCCAATAAGAATTCTTTAAAAGTGGTTGTGACTGCTTTATTTGTATTTAACGTCACACTAGTATTAAAAAGATATTGACTACTAATAGAAGTAGGGTTTTGTTTTAAAGTGGCTATTACATATATATGTAATATTTTTACTTATTATAAATTTCTATAGATTTTAACAATATAAGCTTGTATTATTTTTGTAAACGTTTCCCAAAATGCTGGAGAGATGCTTAATTCATTAAGTTTTTAAACTACTTATTTTAATAAATTTATAGAGTTGTTTTTATATCTCAAATACCTATCAGGAATGAGTAAAATGGCAAAAACATTAAATTACAAACGAAGATTTATAAAAGGGTTTATTGCATTAGCAATTACTACTGGAGTAACAGTTAGTCCTAATTTAGTTGATAATTACTCTTATGCTGCTGAAAGAAATGAGACATACAGCACAGGAAATAGTTCAGGCAAAATCGTTAAGGTAAATGACCATACGGCTAGAATTGATTTGAATCAAAATGTTACTTATGACATTGATAAAAACGGTATAGCATCTTTAAGAAATGAAAACACGGGTGATATTGAAAAATTACCATCCATTGCAAAAGATAGAAATGGTAATAACATTTCTCTAGTATATTTTGAAGATAAAGGTGATTTAGGTGTATATGCTCAAAATATGTACCAAGATAGAGGCATTGGAAAATGTATATCTGGTATAGCAGGAGGAGCTGTTACAGGAGGTACTACGTTAGGATTAGCTGGTGCTGGAGTCGGAACTGTAACTTTACCAATAGTAGGTACAGTAGGTGGGGGAGTAGTTGGAGCAGTCGGTGGGGCAGTAGGTGGTGGATTAACTGGAGGAGCAACTTTCTGCTAATATTTAAGGAGTGATACTATGAAAATAGTTTTTAACATATGGGTATGTTTATTATTATTTTTAGTAATAGCACTTTGGACAATGATTAGTATCAAGTTTGGTAATATTAATAGTAATCAGGTAATATTAATGAATATATTTATATTTATAGCCTATATATTATATATAGTGAGGTTTATAAAGTATTATAAATAGAACAATATTTAGATTTTTTAATAAGTACAGATAGGCTACCTTTGCTATAGGTGGTCTTTTTATTTGCGTGTTATTTTCACGTCATTTGCAATGTCGCATACTTTTTGGAAATGGATTAAGTGAGTTTAATTTGAAGGATATAATTGAAATTAAGTAGAGTGATTAATGTAGAAAATTTTAAAGCGGGCAAAATATGGACAATAAAAGCCATGTAATTTAATAATAATATGAATTTGCCAATCCCTCACTCTCCGTTTATTCGATATTCCTCGCTATATCTCATTTAGCAAAATGTTGATATGCTGCTTTATTTAATAGTATGGAAGGAAACAATTTATTAGTCATAGACAAGGACATTTACAGTAAACTTGTGAACAAAAGTCGGCATAATATGATATTATTAGCCGACTCTTCGATAAATTTCGAGATGGTTGAAGTTTTATGAAGTTCATTGTTAAAAAGATAATTAGAATAAAATTACTAAGATCACAATTTTAATGCTTTGTAGTTAATATTTTGATTGATAAGCGATTAGTGTTGTCCCGACAATATAATTAAATATCATTTTAAATTTAGGTTTTTCAAAAACTGCTTTGATATAATTGAAAACAAAAGTGCAAAAACTGAACCATGTAATTACAGTTATAATAAATAATGTTGAAAGTAATGCGACTTGTACATTTTGGTTACTTTGGTGATTTATAAATTGAGGTAGAATACTTATATAAAATAGAATTGCTTTTGGATTTAGAATCATAGTTATAAATCCTTGTTGATATGATTTGAATAAATTCGCATTTGTTGTTTTCGTGACTTCCATAGTATTATATTCAAATTTATGGGCATTTAATATGTTTTTAAGGCCAAGAAAAATAATATACGCTGCACCTAATATTTTAATTATTAAAAATACGGTTTGGGAACTTACGAATATAAATATAATACCTAGAGTTGCCAAAGTAGCATAAATTAAATGAGCGTTAGCTATACCAAATGTTGTAAAAATACCGCTTTTAATTCCACCGTGAGCGCTATTTTTTATAACAGCAAAAAAACTTGGTCCAGGCGCTATAAGAATAAGTAATGACATTATAATAAAGTTAATCCAATTATCCATATATTGCTCCTTTGTTTTGTATGTTGTTAAATGAGTTTCTTCTTGTTTTGATAGTAATACAATTAACCAAGCCTGTTACTGCGAGAATATTATATTATTAATAGGTTTATTAGATGAATGTTCAATAAGTTAAATACTACTGTGGAAATTAATAGTTAGTTATCTTATTCTTCATGTTATCATTTAAATAAATTATTATAAGAATTAACATAAAGAAAGTAATTGAAGTATAAGTAAATGTATTTTTTTAGTCTCAATTTAATTTTGGAGGTTTGGTTATGAAGTATTTAAATTTTAAGCAAGTTGATGTATTTCCAAATGAAGCATTTAAAGGTAATCCTGTTGCAGTAATTTTTGATGCTGATGATTTAACGTCAGAACAAATGAAAGATATAGCAAGTTGGACTAATTTATCTGAAACAACTTTTGTTTGTAAACCTGAAGATGAAAATGCAGATTACAAATTGAGAATTTTTACTCCCAACAATGAGTTACCTTTTGCTGGTCACCCAACTATAGGTTCATCTTTTGCTATTTTACAAAATGGTTTAGTGCCTAAAAATAAAAATTATCTCGTACAAGAATGTGGAGTAGGTTTGGTGAAAATAGATTTTACGGAAGATAAAACATATTTTAGTTTGCCTGAGCCTAAAATTAGTGAGTTACAAGACCGACAGTTTGATGGAATAATAGATAGTTTAGGTATCAAAAAAAGTGATGTAGTTCATTCTAAAAATATTAATATCGGTGCTGAATGGCTAACTTTGGAATTAAAAAATGCGAGTATTGTTAAAAATATTGAACCTAATTTTAAATTGATGGAACAATATATTTATGAAGGTACCACTGGTGTAACGATTTTCGGTAAAAACAAAGAAGATAAAGATACGACTTTTGAAGTTCGTTCATTTGCTCCGAAAGAAGGTGTGGACGAAGATCCAGTTTGTGGTAGTGGTAATGGTTGTGTTGCTGTAATGAATGATTTATACGGTTTATTAGAGGAAAAAGAATTTTCAAATTCTCAAGGAGAATGTATAAACAGAAATGGTAGAGTTTATATTAAAAAGGAAAATGTATTGAAATTAGGCGGAGTTTCAAAAATAATGATTGATGGAACAATAGCGATTGAGAAACAATAGATATGAATTGAAAATGGCTAATCTGTGCTAATTCTCTAATTTCTTCATCACTTATATTGTTGTGTTTCAGCTAATCCTTCAAATGATATTTGAGAAAATAATAAAGCAGCTAACATTAAAGTTATAACAATTTTTTCATTAGTACCTCCTAAGTAATTAAGTAAATGGTATACCAAAAAATAACACGAACATTATGAGTGGAGTTAATATAAATAAGTTGATTAAATTAAGAAAAATGCTAATTTTCCATATTGTCTTAGTGTTTTTAGAAATAAAAAACATAAGTATAGAAAATATTAATAACGCACTACTATTTGATATAAAGACATCTAATTTGTCAGCTCCATACCAATTGGGTGGTGTAATAGATAATAGAAACATTGCTGAAATGAATATATAATTAATTATGTTTATGGAATACACTGCTAATTTCATTATTGTCTCATCCCTTATATAACAATATATTAAATTGTTTATATGATTTTAATATAACACAATTAATTTTATAATAAATAACTTTTTTAGTCTTAAAGTGATACAGCAATTGTTGTGGTATATAATCGAATTGAATTTAATTAATTCACTTTGAAGGGGTGTTGGTAATGATACTTGAAGAAACAATGTTGCGGGTTAGAAAGAATATGGATAAAGCTTTTGAAGAATCTTTTAGAGAAGTAACTAGTATTATGAGTTCGATGAATGGTTATATATAGCATAATTTAAAATAGTAAAGATTTTGATGACATACGCAAATGAAATACAGAGCTTAATATGTACAATTAATTTAATAGAGAAAATTAAATTAATTGGAAGGATATTTTTATAATGAAAGGTAAAATTAACTTAATCTTTATTAACGCGCTAGTGTTCATAATATATCTATTAATATATATTTCATTAGCCATAAACCATTTTGTAATTATGAAACTAGAAGTAACTAAAGCATGGTTTGGATCGTCTTTGATATTAGTAATATTTGCATTAGTATTTATTTTAACAATGAAAAATAAAGAAGTTTCTGAAAAAGCATTAAAAGTAATAGGAATTACATTTGGTGTAATTATAATTTTAAGTTCTGTATTATTTTTGATCTATATAAAATATAATAAATTTAATGATTGTAGTATTTTTTTAATAATTTTTCATATCGCTATGGTTTTAAATATTATACATGAAAGTTTAATGAAATATAAAATGGTATATTTCACGATGCTAGTATTAATAATTAACCTTTACATATTATATACGCAAACATAAATAAAGAGAGAAGTTGTCTCTCTTTATTTATGAATACTGTTCATCTAAGTGGCATGTAAAAGCAAGTTTATTTTGAAAAGAAAACCTTCATGTCATAAATTAACCTTAATATCAAAAAAAGCATCGGTCCAATTCATATGGCCCAATGCTAAACTTTGTTTGGCTTTATACTTGTACATAAAAGTTACCATTGCAGCAACTCTAAATTCATTATAACAGTATGAATATAATTGTGTATTACCTTTTATAGGATAGTAAATATTAACTTAATATAAGTAAAATATTATGATGGAAGTAGTGGTTTGATTAGATTTTTAATCATTAAAAAAGTAGTACTTGCTAAGTAAAGCAGTACTACTTTTGCTATAGTTGTAAGTAAGATTTTAGTCGTTTGGTAGCGACTAATTAAATTATATCAAGAAATAAGCGTTATTTATCTAGTTTATCAATCATAGTAAAAAATCGATGCGTTTAGTAAAAATTGTACCAATTATCAAATTTATATATACTACTAATTACTGTAGACTCAATATTTTACTTTCATTTATATAATATTTACTGTTATAATTAAAAGCATTTACAAAATCCTGTAATCTAATTTAATATACTGGTATAGGTAGTTCATGCCTATACCTTATGTTTTCTATTATAATAATTTAAAGTTTATTTAGTATTGCATAATTTACTTTACCTCTCTTATTTTAATAAGGGAGGTTTTTAATTTTAATTATACATTTTAATTTTAATTAAAGCACATCTAAAGACTATGAAATAGGAAATTTAACGTTTAGTAAAATTATAAAATCTATCACTTTAACGGGAAATATAGCGAATTTTTACTTCTGGAAATACAATTTTTACTTTAACTATTGAATACATAGATATAGTAAATGATGGATGTTATTTTAAGGGCAGGACTTATCTCATAGTCCATAGTCCTATGTTTGTTATACCAACATTTAGTTCTCCGCAGATATTTATCTGCGGTTTTTAATTTTATAATATTTTAACATTTCATTTTTTTACATTAATAAATACAATTTTATAAAATCATTGAGGCTGGGACAATATTGATTCGTCCTAGTCTCTTTTCATATTGGCAGTAGCTGACTGCATTGAAAATGCGCTTCAAACCAAGCTTGTTTCAATACTAGTCATCCTTGCCGGGGTGGGACGACGAAATCATTTTTTCAAAATCAGATTTCTGTCCCACTCCCTTTTTACGTCAATTAACTATTGAGTACAAATTTTGAACCTTTTATACATTTAATTAAAAGTAGGTTATTTGCAAGTTAGTTTTCATTTTCTTTAATTGTTAAATTTCTCAATATTTAAGTAGATTTTACTTGTGAAGTTATGTTTTTTACTAATATTCGAAATGCTATTTAATAATGATCTGTATTGAAATAATATTTTGAATAATAAAGTTTTCCAATTTGTGATTAGAAAGATAGTTATTAAGAAAATTTTCATTATTGGAGACTTTATGAATATACATTTAAAATCCATATTTATATAAAAGGAGAAGAGGTTATTTAATGAATAATAACAAAAAGGTTCAGAAATACTCTATTAGAAAATATAGTGTTGGCGCAGCATCAATATTAATTGGAACATTATTATTTTTAAATCCAAGTACTGCAGAAGCACAAGAGTTAGAACCTAAATCTAATGAAACAACAACAAAAGAAAATGAAGAACTTTCACAAGGTAATGACGTAACAAATACAGATGAAGTACAAGAACAAGAACTACCAGCAGAAGTGAATACTTCTCAAAAAACTGATGAACCATCAGACGTTGAAGAAATAAGTTCACAAGAAGAAAAAACGCAAAAGCTAGATGAAGTAGAAGCGCAAGAAGTAACATCAGAAAAAAATAAAGTTCAAAGTACAGATGAGTCAAAAAACAAAAAAGAAGTAACTAGACAAAAAAGTAACGAACAAAATGCAGATGAAGCACTTGAGCAAGAAGTAAATACACAGGTCAACCAAATTCAAAACTTAGATGAAGCAACTGACGAAGGGAAAGCACCTTTAGAAGAAAAAGGAGTGCAAAAATCAGATAATGAGCAAACGCAAAAAGTAAACGAACTGCAAAACATAGATGAGTTAAAAGGCAAAAAAGAAGTATCTTCACAAAATAAAGCAACGCAAAAGTCAGGTGAAAAAAATGAGCAAGAGTTTACACTTGAAGTAAAACAACAACTAAACAACGATAATTCAATCGAAGAAGTAACACAAGAAGTGAAGGAAGCACAAAAAATAAGTGAAGCACCTAATCAAAAAGTAAAGCTCAATATTAAATCAACACCTCTAAAAAGAAGTAAAAGACAATTGCCTGAACTACCACCAAGTAACACGGATATACCAGTAGTACCTTTACAAAAACGTGCAGCTAGTCATACATTTTCACCACGCTCAGTAAGTAGTTCATATCAAGCAAGGTACTTTTCTTCGATGCGTGGGTTTAATGATATAACAACAAATTCTACTAGAAGAGATGCGATTGAAATAATAGAAAAACATAAACAGCATCTTACAGAAAAAGAACGAGAATTTTATTTACGTAATATCGCAAGAAAATTAAATTTACCAAAGAATCAAAAAACGTGGAATAATTTATTTAGAAATAGTATTGATAATAAGTTGATTGGTCGAAAAGTTGCTAAAAATCAAGTTAATGACGTTAATAAAGTATTGGAAAGTATGAAAAATTTAATAAATAACCGACAAGGGAATTTTTACACAGAGATATCAAACAACAATGTGAAAAAAATTACAGCCAATGATTTACGATATGTTAGCACTGAAAAAAGAGGTGGAAAATATGTTGTAAGTTTTGATTTGACTAAAGAACTTGGGTCAGGGGTTAAAAGATTTGAAACACTTTCATTAAAAGTAAATGATTCACTAAACTCAAAAATTGAAAAAGTTCTAGTTGATTATATACCACATAAAGGACTTGCTGAAGCAACGAAAACTTTAAATCGTGATAAATTAGGTTATTATAGTTTTACAACAGAACCAAAGAATAAAGCTGGAGCTTCCGCAACTTTTAAATTAGTACTAAAATCAGCAACTGAAATTGATAGTGCAAAAGATCAAATTGGTGTTCAATTAATTAGTGACACAAACTATCCAAATCCGGTGCACGGAGTTAATTTGGAATTAAAAACTGTCAATATGAAGCCTATTGCTCAAAAAGTTAACAGTGATATTAAAAAAATCAAAGAACAAGAAGCTAAGGGGCAAGTGCAACCACCGGTAGATAATCAAGCGAAAGATGAAGCAACAAAAGCAGTAGTGGAAGCTGAACAAGCAGAACAAGCTGCGAAAGATAAATTAACAAAAGCTAACGAAGATGGTGTTATTAATCCCAACGAACATAAAGAATTAGAAGAAGCGTCTAATCAAGCAGATACAAAGAAAAAAGCAGCAGAAGCGAAAGTAAATGCTTTATCTGAAAATCAAAAGGGAGATTTGCCACAAAGGTTAGATAAATTAACAGGTATTGTAGTCCCAAGTATTAATGATCAAGACAGTAATGGTATCTCAGATGATTTAGATCAAGCAAAATCCGAAGCAACGAAAGCTGTGGAAGAAGCAGAACGAGCAGACAAAGAGGCAAAAGAAAAGTTAGCTAATGCCAATAAAGATGGCGTTATCAATCCAAAAGAACATCAGGAATTAGAAGCAGCGTCTAATCAAGCAGAAACAAAGAAAAAAGAAGCAGAGGCGAAAGTAAATGCTTTATCTGAAAATCAAAAGGGAGATTTACCACAAAGATTAGAAGCATTAACAGGCATTGTTGTTCCAGAAATCAACGACCAAGATAGTAATAGTGTGGCTGATGACCTAGATAAATCAAAAGCTGAAGCAACAAAAGCAATAGAAGTAGCTGAACAAGCAGACAAAGCAGCGAAAGATAAATTAACTAAAGCCAATGAAGATGATGTTATTAATCCGAAAGAACATCAAGAATTAGAAGCAGCGTCTAAGAAAGCAAAAGAAACTAAAGTTGCAGCAGAGGCGAAAGTAAATGCTTTATCTGAAAATCAAAAGGGAGATTTACCGCAAAGGTTAGATAAATTAACAGGCATTGATATTCCAGGAATCAACGACAAAGATAGCAATGGTGTTGCGGATGATTTAGATCAAGCAAAAGATGAAGCAACGAAAGCAGTAGTAGAAGCTGAACGAGCTGACAAAGTTGCGAAGGATAAATTAACTAAAGCCAATGAAGATGGAGTCATTAATCCGAATGAACATCAGGAGTTAGAAGAAGCATCTAAGAAAGCAAAAGAAACAAAAGCTACAGCTGACGCAAAGGTAAAAGCATTGCCTGAAAATCAAAAGGGAGAATTACCACAAAGATTAGAAGTACTAACAGGCATTGATGTTCCAAACATAAATGACCAAGATAGTAATGGTGTTGTTGATGACTTAGATCAAGCGAATGATGAAGCAATGAAAGCTGTTGAGGAAGCCGAAAAAGCGGATAAAGTGGCGAAGGAAAAGTTAGCTAAAGCCGTAGAAGACGGAGCTATTAATCCAAAAGAACATCAAGAGCTAACTGAAGAAGCTAATCAAGCAGAAACAAAGAAAAAGGCAGCATCAGAAAAAGTAAATAAATTGCCTAAAGATAAACAAGACAATTTACAAGAAAGATTAGATAAATTAACAGGTATTAAAGTACCAAATGTCAATGATCAAGACAGCAACGGCTTGGCAGATGAGTTAGATGGTACGTTAGCTGACGTAGCTAAGGCAG